>Ga0101944_10000470_pt1 | contig 117160 bp, 88 predicted proteins | sample DewCreD2012metaG_FD_75245 | JGI IMG/M metagenome (GOLD analysis project Ga0101944, IMG submission 75245) | Hot spring sediment bacterial and archeal communities from British Columbia, Canada, to study Microbial Dark Matter (Phase II) - Dewar... ...
GCTGGCTTACGGCGCGGTGGGCAACAGGGAACGGGCGAGGGCTCATCTGAACCGGGCATCCGGAATGATGCCGTTCGACGCGGAAACGCAGGTCGCCCTGGGCAAGCTTTCTGAGGAGGACGGCCAGAAAGACCAGGCGGTGGATCACTACCGGCGCGCCCTGCAGTTCGACCCGGATAATGCAGAGGCCCGGACGGCGCTGGACCGCCTGCAGCCTCCTGCTGCTGCAGGCACAGAGGCCGGGCAGCCTGCTGCCGGCGGGTCTGATGCGCAGCCTGCCCCGCAGGATGCTCCCGCTCCCGGCCCGCCGTACGCCCTGCCCGGCGAGCATTCAGCGCCGCCGGAACCGCTGCCCGCGCCGGTGGATGCGCTGCCGGCTCCAGCGGAGCAGGGGCAGGAAGAGCAGGCTGCTCCATTGAACCAACCTCCGGCAGAGCAGCCTGCCCCGGCGGTGCCCGCCGGGGAGCAGCCTCAGCCCGAGACCTCCGCCCCGTGAGTGGCGGTTGCGGGACGTAAAGATGCAGGAACCTCCGCACAGCAGCACAGCGACAGTGGAACCAGCCGTGGATACCGTGCTGGAGATGCGCGGCATCAGCAAGAGCTATCCCGGCGTTCAGGCCTTAAGTGGCGTGTCTTTCGATGTCCGCCGGGGCGAGGTGCACGCCCTGGTGGGGGAGAACGGCGCCGGAAAGTCCACGCTGATGAAGATCCTGGCCGGGGCCGAGACGAAAGACACCGGGGAGATCCTTCTTGACGGGGAGCGTGCGGAGATTGATTCCCCCCAGCGGGCGATGGATCTGGGCATCAGCATCATCTATCAGGAGTTCAACCTGGTGCCCTATCTGAGCGCCGCAGAGAACATATTCCTGGGCCGCGAGCCCCGCGCGCGCATCCCGGGGTTTGTGGACTTCCGCACCATGCACGCCGAGGCGCAGAAGCTGATTGATGACCTCGGCGTCCGCCTGGATATCCGGCTGCCCGTCAACCGTCTTTCCGTTGCGCAGCAGCAAATGGTGGAGGTGGCCAAGGCGACCTCCCGCAAAGCCCGCGTCATCGCCATGGATGAACCCTCGGCCACCCTTACCGAGCACGAGCTGGCCCATCTTTTCGATTTGATCCGGCGTCTGAAGGAGCAGGGAGTCGCCATCATCTACATATCGCACCGGCTGGAGGAGATCTTCTCCATCGCGGATCGCGTGACCGTTCTGCGGGATGGTCAGGTGGTTGGGACACGGCCTGTGCAGGAGCTGGATCGGGAATCGGTCATCCGGATGATGGTGGGCCGTGAGATCCGCGACCAGATCCCCAAAGTCGCTGTCCAGCCCGGACCGGTGGTGCTGGAGCTGCGGGGTGTCACCCGCAAAGGGGCTCTTGAGGACATCTCGTTCCAGGTGCGCGCTGGCGAGGTGGTGGGGCTTGCCGGCCTGGTAGGAGCCGGCCGGACGGAGGTAGCTCGCGTCATCTTCGGAGCGGACGAAATGGACTCCGGCGAGGTGCTGCTGGAGGGAAAGCCACTGAAGGTTCGCGGCCCCCGCGACGCCATTGACGCGGGGATCGGGCTGGTCACCGAGGACCGCAAGGCGCAGGGGCTGATTCTGGGCATGACCATCCGGGAGAACATCACACTGGCGAATCTGGACGCTGTGTGCCGGTTGTTCTTCATCCGTCAAGGTGTGGAGCGGGCGGTGGCGGCGAAGTTCGTAGAGGATCTGCGCATCCGCACTCCCGGAGTGGAGCAAAGGGCCCAGAACCTCTCGGGCGGCAATCAGCAGAAAGTCGTCCTGGCGAAGTGGCTGTTCACGGATTCGAAGGTCCTCATCTTCGATGAGCCGACGCGCGGGATAGACGTGGGCTCCAAGGTGGAGATCTATCAGCTTATGAACCGGCTGGCTGCGGAGGGAAAGGCCATTCTGATGATCTCCTCGGAGCTTCCCGAGGTGCTGGGGATGAGCGACCGCATCATCGTGATGCACGAGGGCCGGGTGGCCGGAGAACTTTCGCGCGAGGAAGCGACGCAGGAGAAGATCATGCACCTCGCGACCGGCGGGCAGTGAGAGCCCCGGTGCCAGGCGCCTCCGTTGCATCCGGCAGGGGGATGCGGCGGTGATCGAGGATCTGAAAGAGCTCTGGCGCTACCGCGATCTGGTGCGGTCGCTGGTGCTTCGCGACCTGGCGGTGCGCTACAAGAACAGCGTGCTGGGCTTCTTCTGGTCGCTGGCCAATCCTCTGGTGCAGGTTGCCACCATCACCATCGTCTTCAAGTATGTCCTGAACATCGGCATCCCGAATTACTCGGCGTACGTGCTTTGCGCCTTTCTGCCCTGGATGTTCTTCCAGATGACCCTGTCCGACGCGGGTGAGAGCGTGCTGCGGCACCTGGATCTGCTGAAGAAGGTGTACTTCCCCCGGGAGGCGCTGCCCATCTCGGTGGCGCTTGCGAATCTGGTCCATCTGCTGCTGGCTCTGGGTGTGTTCTTCGTGTACCTGCTGGTTCTCGGGGTGGCGGTGGAGCCTGGCTGGCTGCTTTTGCCGGTGGCTCTGGCGCTGCAGCTGGCTTTGAACCTGGGGCTTGCGTTCTTCGTGTCCGCTCTTTCGGTGTTCTACGAGGACATCCGCTACCTGGTCGGGGTGTCCACGAACCTGTTCTTCTATTTCTGCCCCGTTATTTACCTCAGTGAGCAGATCCTGGTGTCGGAGAAGATCCCCGAGGCGCTCAGGGCTCGGATCTGGGAGGTCTATCACTGGAACCCGATGGCCACCTATCTGGAATGGTATCGCCAGCTTCTGCTCCCCAGGTTTGTTGGAAAAGGCATCGAAGATGTCCCGCTGGCGATGCACCATCTGGCCATCGCCGCGGCGATCTCGCTGGTGACGCTGGTGGCCGGGTACGCCTTTTTCAACAACCGGAAGTGGCTGTTCGCGGAGCGTCCGTGATGGCGGCGGAGGTGGCGGTCAGACTGATAGACGTCCGGAAGCGCTTCCGTCTGGCGCATCATCCGGTCAATACGCTGAAGGGCGCGCTGGCCGGGTTCCTCCGCAGGCGCTACGAAGACCTGTGGGCGCTGAAGGGTATCACCCTGACTGTTGAGAAAGGCGAGACGGTGGCGGTGGTAGGCCGGAACGGCTCAGGTAAGAGCACGTTGCTGGGACTGCTCGGCAGGGTGTATCTGCCCACGTCCGGGGTGGTGGAGGTGCAGGGCCGCGTGGCCGCCCTTCTGGAACTCGGAGCAGGTTTTCATCCCGATCTGACCGGTGAGCAGAATGTTTTGCTGAACGGCGTCATCCTTGGCATGCGCGAGAGGGATGTGAGACAATCCCTGGACAGCATCATCGAATTCGCTGAGCTGGAGCGATTCCGGGATGCGCCGCTTCGCTCTTACTCGGCGGGCATGGTGATGCGGCTGGGGTTTTCGGTGGCTGTCCACACCCGCCCGGATGTACTGCTGGTGGACGAGGTTCTGGCCGTGGGGGACGAGGCGTTCCAGCAGAAATGCCTCCGCAAGATCCGGCAGTTCCAGAATGAGGGGAAGACGATCATCTTTGTCTCGCATGATCTGGAGAGCGTCCGCAGCGTCGCCACGCGGTGTGTGTGGCTACATGAGGGGCTTGTGAACGCGGACGGACCTGTGGAGCCCGTACTTGAGCAGTATCTGCAGGCGATGCGCGCCTGAAGTGCGGTGCGTCTTCGCCCTGTTTCCGCCGGGGAGGTCGAGGTGAGTCTGGATCAGTATCTGCGCATCGTATGTTGTCCGGCCTGTGAGGGTCGGCCCGAGCTTCACGCCGACGGGGACGCGCTGGTATGCCGCGAGTGCGGCACGCGCTATCCCGTGACCGACGGCATTCCGTCTCTCCTGGCGGAAGCCGTTCCGGCCGAGGAGCATCCGGAGCAGTCGCCCGAGGCCGAAGAGCAGTTTGCGCCCCTTCCTCAGCGGGATCTGAGCGTGCTGGTCATCCACGGACCGAACCTGAATCTTCTCGGGACCCGCGAGCCGGAGATCTACGGCTCCACCACGTTGGAGGATATTGACCGAATGCTCCAGGCGGAGGCGCTGGCGCTGGGTTGCTTGCTGCGGTGCGTGCAATCGAATCACGAAGGCGAGATCGTATCCCTGGTGCAATCTGCAAGGGAGGGGTATTCGGCGCTGGTCATCAACCCCGCGGCTTACACTCATACCAGCGTGGCGATACGGGATGCGCTTTCGGCGCTGGACTGCCCCAAGGTGGAGGTGCACCTTTCGAACATCCACGCTCGGGAGGAGTTCCGGCGGGTCTCCATCACCGGCGCCGCGGTGGACGGCATCATCAGCGGATTCGGTGCGGAGAGCTACGTTCTGGGTCTGCGGGCGGCGGTGTCGCTGGCCAGGAAGAGGGCATGAGGCAGGACAGGCTGGCCCGCCTGCGCTCGAAAATGGCGGCCGAGGAACTGGAAGCTTTTGTCGTGCTGGACCTCTTGAACGTCCGGTGGCTGAGCGGTTTCACCGGCTCAAGCGGGGCCTGCGTGGTCACTTCTGGAGAGGAGATTCTTTTCACCGACGGACGCTACCGCATCCAGGCGGGGGAGGAGTGTCCTGGCTGGGAGCTGCGCATCTCCAACGAGCCCCTGGCGGCGCAGATCGGGGGTTTCCTTGCCCGGTGCGGGCCCGTGCGGGCAGGCTTTGAGTCCGACGTGATGACCTGCGAGCAGCTTGAGCAGCTTTCGAAGGCGGCTCCGGAGGCCGTGCTGGATGGTCGCAAGGGGTTTGTCTCGGAGATGCGCGCCGTCAAGGATGCGGAGGAGGTGGAGCGCATCAGGCGGGCGGCCACGGTTACGGATGAGGCGTTCCGCCGGATCCTGCCGCACATTCGTCCCGGCATCACTGAGCGGGATGTAGCTTTGGAGCTGACATATGCCCTGGGGAAATCAGGGGCGGAGCGTGAGTCTTTCCCGGGAATCGTTGCTTCCGGGCCGCGCTCGGCGCTCCCGCACGCCCGGCCGACGGATCGTCGTCTGGGCGAGGGGGAGCCTGTTCTGCTGGACTTCGGAGCTGCAGTGGACGGATATGCTGCGGATATTACGCGGACCCTGTTTATCGGAAAACCAGCCGCGCAGCTCGCCGAGATTTACGAGATTGTTCTAAAGGCTCAGGAGGCGGCGCTGGCGGCCATCCGTCCGGGCGCGAGCGGCGTGGACGTGGATGGCGTGGCGCGGCGGATCATCACAGAGGCGGGTTACGGCGACTGCTTCGGTCACGGTCTGGGCCATATGTTGGGGCTCGACGTTCACGACGGCCCGGCGCTCAGTCCCCGGAGTGCGGTGATCCTTCAGGAAGGGATGGTCGTGACAGTGGAGCCGGGGATCTACATCGAAGGGGTGGGGGGAGTGCGCATCGAGGACGATGTGGTGGTCACAGCGGACGGCTGTGAGATCCTGACCCGCTCCCCGAAAGACCTGCGGATCCTTGAGCCCTGAACGGACTCAGAACGTGATGCGGTGCCGCCGCGCATATACGCCCAGCACCAGCCCGATTGCGGCAAGGGACGAGAGCAGGTTGCTGCGTCCGTAGCTTACAAGCGGCAGAGGGACTCCGGTCACGGGCATGATGCCCATGGTCATCCCGATGTTTACAAAGATATGGAACAGGAACATCGCCGCCACCCCGCCTGCCAGCATCCGGCCCAGCCGCTCCTCCGTTGCGTGCATGGTGGCTACAATGCGAGCCACAAGGATCCAGTAGAGCCCGACAAGCGCTGCGGAACCGGCGAAGCCCAGCTCCTCACCCACCACGGTAAAGATAAAGTCCGTGTGCTGCTCCGGAATGAAGTTCAGCTGGCTCTGGGTGCCCTGCATATACCCTTTTCCCAGCAGTTGCCCGGATCCGATGGCAATGCGCGACTGGCGGATATGATAGCCCGACCCCTGCGGATCGGCCTCCGGGGTGAACAGCGACAGGATCCGCTGTTTTTGATAGTCCCGCAATAGCCCCGTCTGCCAGGCAAGGACGAACAGGGCCAGGCCGGTCAGCCCGAGCAACAGAATGTGCTTCCAGCGCACTCCCGCCGCCAGCGATACGCCCAGCCACACCGCGCACAGCACAAGCATGGTCCCGAGATCTGGCTGCTTGAAGATGAGCGCCATCGGGAGTGCCAGGTGGAGCAGGGACCGCAGCACGGTGCGGAACTCGTGGATTTCGTCATAATGCCGGAGATACAGGACAGCCAGCGTGATGATAAGCGCCACCTTGGCGGGCTCCGACGGCTGGAACCGGACGGGTCCCAGGGCAAGCCAGCGCTGGGCTCCGTGGGATCCGGTGCCGATCACGTCCACCGCCAGCAACATCAACACCGTCCCCCAGTAAAGCCACCGGCTGATGCGGGGGAGAATGTTGTCATCCAGGGCGGCAACGGCGGTCATAAGGAGAAACCCGAAGAGAGCTGCGGCAAGCTGGTCTTCGGCCAGGCGGAGACTGCGCTGTCCGCCTCCGGCGGCGGAGGCGAGCATCAGGATGCCGAAAATGCCGATCGCCAGCACGGTCAGCAGGAGCACCCAGTCTATGTTCTCAAATCTTCTGGAACGTATTGCGTTGACAGCCACTGAAACCGAACCGTCCATCCGGGCGTTTCGCCGCACGCCTGCCAGGCGCGCGCGCCGCCTTGGCGCAATCATTCTAGCCATCATCGCTGGCTTCGTCGCGCGCTCATCGGCGGCGGATGGCCCTGCGTGCTTTGAGAAGCGCCTTCCCAACGGTGTTCATCTGGTGGTGTATGCCGACGCGTCTCTGCCACTGGCCTGCGTGGACGTCTGGGTGCGGGCAGGCTCGGTCTTCGAGAAGCCGGGCGAAGAGGGTGCGGCGCACTTTCTGGAACACATGCTTTTCAAAGGCACTCCCGCCAACCCGCGGGGGCGTCTGGACGAGCGCATCGAGAATCTGGGAGCCACACTGAATGCGTCCACCTCGCGCGACTGGGCGCACTTTCATACGACGGTCGCTCCGCAGCATCTGAGTGTGGCCATTGACCTGCTGGCGGATGCGCTGCAGAATCCGCTGTTCGAAGAGGAGGAGATGGACCGGGAGCGCCGGGTCATTCTCAGCGAGATTGCCGGGCGGCGTTCGGATCCCACCCAGTTTCTGGATGATGAGCTGGGCCCCCGGTTATACGGTTCGCATCCGTATGGCCGCCCCATTTACGCATCCGCCGAAGCGGTCTCACGGATCGGACCGCCGGTGCTGCGGGCCTTCCACAACAGGAACTACGTGGGCGGCGCGATGACGGTCATTGTGGTGGGCGGTGTGCAGCCGCAGCAGACCCTTTCTGTGCTGGAGCGTGCTTTCGCCTCCGTGCCTGAGGGCGCGGTGCCCGACTGGCCGGAGAAGCCTTCCCCGCCGGACAAGCCAGTCGTCGTGGATCTGCCTCGGGCTCCCGACGGAAGCGAGTGGATGATCCTCGGCTTCCTGGGGCCGGGGATGGATGTGCCTGCAGACGTGTGGGCTATGGATGTGCTCATCAGCGTGCTGGTGCGCCAGTCTGCCGGAAAACTCCACGATGCGCTGGTGACGCAGAACAAGACGGCCAAGGCCATTGATGTCAGTTTCCTGACCCAGAAGCTGCCGGCGCGGGTGACCTTCACGCTGGTATCGGAACCCGGCAAGACGGAGGAGAACCGGGCGGAGATCTTGCGGCAGCTGGACGCCGTGGGGCGCGAGGGCGTGACGGAGGCCGAGATGGAAGCGGCGAAGCGGTTTTTGCTGGGCACCTACGCTTTTGAGGTGGAGACTGCAGGCGGTCAGGCAGGCAGTCTGGGGTTCTATGCCGTGCTCAGCAGTATCCGGGACAGTCTGGATTACACCTCGCACATCTCGGCGGTCGCCCGCGAAGATGTCCGGCGAGTGGCTGCCCGTTATCTCAGACCGGACAGGAGCGTGACTGTGAGGATGACGCAGTGATCACCCGGCTGTTGTGCATTCTGATGGCTCTTGCGTTTGCGGGAGCCTGCGCCGCTCAGGCTCCCGCGGCAGATTCCCACGTGACCCGCCTGACCTTCCCGAACGGCCTGCGGCTGCTGGTGAAGCCCGAGCCGGGCCGGGGGCTGGTGGCGCTGACGGTGGTCGTTCGCGCGGGAGCGCTGGAGGAGGGCGAGACTCCCGGTGTGGGTCAGATCCTGGCGCGAGTGCTCCTTACGGGGGCCAGGAATCTCTCCGAGAGGAAGCTGGCGCAGCTTGTGGATGAGGTGGGCGGGAGCTTCTCCGTGACCTGGGATCCCGACTACACGGAGATCTACGTCTCCACCACTGCGGCCCAGCTCAAGCCCGCTCTGGAGCTTTTGGCGGAGACGCTCATCGAACCGAAACTCGACGCGCAGCGCATTCTGGAGGCAAGGAAGCAAGTCGCTCAAGACGCCAGGGAGGCCGCCCGCAATCCCTTCCGGGCCGGCTATGACCGCCTTCTCTCGTTGTTGCATCCCGGCAGACCGTACGGAAGGCCCCTTCTGGCGGAGCCGGACCGTCTGGAGCAGATCACACCGGAGCAGGTGCGCCGTTTCATGAAAGACTGGTTTGTGCCGTCGAACATGGTTCTGGCGGTGGTGGGAGATGTGCGCGTGGAGCAGGTCCGTGATGCGGCCCGGCTCTGGTTCGGGCGATTACAGCCGGCCGCGGCTCCTTCTCGTGAGGCCCCCACCGCGCCCCCGCCGCCCTCCTCGGGCCCTGTGATGGTGGAGATGGATTCCGGCGTCACCTACGTGCTGGCGGGAGCCCCGGCGAGCGGGCTGAACTCGCGCCGTTACGCCACGGACTCCATCGTTGCGGCTGTTCTGGGGGGCGGAAAAGCCTCGCGGATGTTCCAGCAGATCCGGGAGGAACAGGGGCTGGTCTACGAGCTGGGGACGCTCTATCCCCCTCTTCTCTATCAGTCTCACGTGGTGGCCTATGCGCTTTCTCCGGCGTATCTGCCTGCCGGGCCCCGCGATGTGGATCCGTCATTCGAGCAGGTGCGCGCGGCTCTTAAGGCAAGCGTGGACTCGCTGTTGCAGTCACCCATCACGGAGGCGGAGCTGACGCGCGCAAAGAATTATCTGGTGGGCACCTTTGCCCTGAGGCACCAGAGGCTGCAGGAGCGTTCCAAGCATCTGGCCTGGTTCGAAGCGCTCGGGCTGGGCTGGGAGTTCGACCAGAGTTTTCCCGGTCTGGTGCAGTCTGTGACTCTTGCTGAGGTCCGGGAGCGGGCGGCGGAGCTTTTCCGGCGCTCCGCAATGGTGCTTGTCGTTCCGCGGGAGTAGCTTCTGCTCAGGCGCGAAGCGACCTGAGCGCCAGGAAGGTCAGCACAGCCACCAACATGCTGAGTGCGAGCGTCACGCCGGCCGGCATCATCGCGCGTGTGTGAAGGAAGCGGAAGAGGAAGAACATCCCCACGAACAGGGATGCCGCCAGCCCGGCGGTCAGTCCGGGGCCGGGCGCACGGAAGGCGGAGATGCCCGCTGCGAGCGCAGCGACCCCGAAGACCAGACCGGAGATGAGCGATGCCGCGCTTGCGGCTTTCACATAGCCCATCACGCCACCAGCGATGACCAGCGCTCCATAGATGATCAGTGCGATGCGTGCTGTCTCGATCACTCTGCCTGCCTCCTCTGCCGCGCATTATACGCTCAGTCTGCATCCAGACGCCCGCTCCGGGCTGCTCTTCCCCGCGCGGACGGGCCATACGCCCTCATGGTAAACTGCGCTTCGGCCGGCCTGCCCGACAGGCGCCGGACCACGCCTGCGAGGACTGTTTTCGATGAACATCATTCCCGAGCTGGGCGAAGTCATCGCCTCCACCCCGCTTGCCGACACGCACGAGCACATCATCGAGGAAGCCGACCGCCTGGGCCCGGCCGGTAATAGTTTCCTGTTCCCGTGCAGCGACATCTTCTACCTTCTGGCGCACTATGTGGCTAACGACCTTGTTTCCGCCGGAATGACGGAGCAGGAGGTGCAGCAGGTCCTCTCGCCGGAGCTTGACCTCCACAGGAGATGGGAGATGCTGGAGCCTTACTGGATGCGCGTGAAGCTGACGGGCTACGGGCTGGCCCTGCGCATCACGTTGCGCGAGCTCTACGGAGAGGATGATCTCACGGCCTCCAACTTGGAGACTCTGAACGCGCGCTTCCAGGAGCGGGTGCGTCCGGGATTCTACCGCGAGATCTTGCAGGACGTCGCAAACATTGACCACTGCCAGGTCAACTCCCTGCAGAGGATCTTCTGCGAGAGCTCCTATCCCGAGTTGCTCCGGCAGGACCTGAGCATAATGCCGCTTTCCACTCCTCCCGATGTGAAGGGGATGGCCGCTGAAACGGGTGTCGAGGCAGGCACGCTGGATGAGTGGTATGAGGTCATCGAACGGGTCTTCGAGAAATACGGGCCCCGGGCGGTGGCAGTGAAGAGCCAGGCGGCCTACGGGCGGCCGCTGAACTATGAAGACGTTCCGAAGGATGTGGCTGCCCCTCTCTTTGAGCGGCATGCGCGCGGGGAGGAGCTTGCCTGGCCGGAGATGAAGGCGTTGCAGGATCATCTTTTCCGCCGTTGCGTCAGTGTGGCCACGGAGTATGGCCTGGTGGTGAAACTGCACACGGGCTACTACGCCGGCGCGAACTATATGGCGCTGGACAGGGTGGGGGCCAACCCGGCCGATATGTGCACGCTGCTCCGGGATTTCCCGCGCACAACGTTCGACATCTTCCACATCGGTTACCCTTACCAGGAGGAGATGATCGCGGTGGCCAAGCATTTTACCAATGCGTGCATTGATATGTGCTGGGCGTGGATCATCAATCCGAATGCGTGCGTGCGGTTTCTACGGGACTTCCTGATGGCCGTGCCCTGGCATAAGCTGCACGTGTTCGGAGGAGACTTTTTCCCGGTGGAGAACGTGGTCGGCCACGCGGCCGTAGCGCGCCGGGGCATCGCCGTGGCCCTCACGCAACTTGTTGAAGACAAGTGGCTGACCCTCGAACAGGCCTTGGCGCTGGTGCCCGAGCTCATGCACCGCAATGCCGCCCGGAACTTCGGGCTGGAGTCCCGCCCTGGCGCGGCCGCTTCCGCTGTCTGAGTCAGAATCCCGTTCCGGCCCGGGGAGTGTTTTCTGAATCCATACGGGTGGAGGCCGAGCCGGCGGCTTCCTCCGCGGAGCCAGTCATTGTCGGTCCAACTGCGCGAAAGAATAGACCCTGAAGAACCCTCCGCAGCGCCGGAGGCAGCGTCGCCGGACCGGGGCATCACGCTCCGGTCCGTCCTGATCGGATTTGTGGCCATCATCCCCGGAGTGTTCTGGGGCGTATACGGAGACGTGGTCTCTCAGACGGACCTTACCTCCACGTCGCTCATGATGCCCCCAGTGCTTATCCTGATGGCGCTGCTTCTGGGGAATGCCCTGGTGCGCCGCTTCTGGCCGTCCCGAGTGTTGACTCAGAGCGAGCTGATGACCATCTACGTCATGCTGACCGTGGCGGTCATCCTCTCCGGGATGGGCATGATTCAGTTCCTGTGCACCACGCTGGGGGCGGTGCCCTACTACAAGACCCCGGAGAACACCTGGGGAGAGTATCTGCAGTTCGCTCCGCGCCACCTGATGCCGAAACTCTCGGCCATCCAGGGGTTCTATCAGGGAGGACAGCCGGTTCCCTGGGATGCTTGGCTGCGGCCGGTGCTCCTCTGGAGCGGTTTCCTCTTCGTGATGCTCTTCTGCATGCTGTGCATCAACACGCTGGTGCGCAGGCAGTGGATGGACCGGGAACGCCTGACCTTCCCCATTGTGATGCTGCCGCTGGAGATGACTGATCCGAAAGGGTCATTCTTCCGGAACAAGGCCATGTGGCTGGGGTTCCTGGTGGCGGCGGGTGTGGAGACCATCAACAGCCTGAACCATCTCTATCCCACGATGCCCTACATCCAGATACGGGCGAACGACCTTGGCCCGAGCTTCGCGGTCCCGCCGTGGAACGCCATCGGCTACTTCCCCACGACGTTCTATCCGCTGGCAATCGGACTGGCGTTCATTGTGGCCGCAGACGTGAGCTTCTCGTGCTGGTTCTTCTATCTCTTCATGAAGCTGGAGCACGTCTTTGTGGCCTGGGTGGGATGGGAGGCGCCCGGCGGGGCGGTCAGCGCGCCTCCCTATGTGGCCCAGCAGGGGACCGGCGCATTCATCGGTATCGGGATTTCCGTGTTCTGGCTGGCGCGCAGGCATCTGAAGGAGGTCTTTCTGCACGCCATCGGACGCGCCCCGGCGGTGGACGACTCCAATGAATCGCTCAGTTACCGGACGGCCGTATTCGGGCTGGCTGGCGGCTTCGCGCTTCTTGTGATCTTCTGCGTCGCAGCCGGTGTATCCCCGGTGGTTGCGGCGGCATATTTGGCAGTCTATTTCCTTTTCTCCACAACCATCACCCGCCTGCGAGCCGTAGCAGGTCCCCCGTGGACCTTCGGGCCGTATGTCAACGCTATGGACACAGTCATCCAGCCCGTCGGCAGTTCACTCTTCAGCAAGGGTAACCTGGTTGCGCTGGCGTACTTCAACTGGTTCTCCATCGAGATGCGCTGCAACCCCATGCCAACGCATATCGAAGGAATGAAGATCGCTCAGGTTGCGCGCATCCGCCAGAGGTCGTTGACGGTGGCCATGCTGATCGCCATCGTCGCCGGGATAGCTGTGGGGTTCTGGGCGTGTCTGGCGGTCTGGTATCAGTTCGGAGCGGCGACAGCCAAGGTGGAGCCATGGCGCACCTGGATGGGGCGTCTGCCTTTCGACCGGGTCAGCAACTATGTGGCGGATCCGAAGGGGCCGGATGTTGCGGGCGTTATCGCGATGGTCTTTGGCGCAGTGGTGACAATGACACTCGGCTGGCTGCGGACCAACTTCGTCTCGTTCCCGTTCCACCCGGTGGGGTACGTTCTGGCGCACACGGAGACGCTCCAGTGGCTCTGGTGTCCGTTCCTTGTGGCCTGGGCGTGCAAGGTGCTGATCACCCGGTATGCCGGCATCAAGGGATACCGCGCCGCATTGCCATTCTTTCTGGGGCTGGTGCTGGGGGACTATATGGCGTCCGGCTGCTGGGCGCTTGCGGGATCCATACTGGGCATCCAGATGTACCGCTGCTTCCCGTGTTGAGGCATCGGCTGGCGGGGTGTAAAGCCAGTATAATTACCGGTTTTTGACCTTGCGGGGCTCCAGCACGCAGATTCCCAATTGACCCGCGTAATACGGGATGCTATGCTTATAACAGGTCTGCGTGAGACGCTCCTCCGCATTCAGATACGGGCGCAGGCGTCCTCACGTGCTCCTCTTGTGCGTGCGTGATATTTCGCGCGCGTGACGGTAAGATTAAAGGTTGCAGCCCGCGCTCCTCTGCAGGGCTGGGACAGCGAACAAAGGTAAGGAGAAAAGCAATGAAGAGGTTGATGCTTGTGGCGGCTCTGCTGGCCATCGCGACCGGCGCGCATGCCAACCTGCTGGTGAACGGCGGGTTCGAGAATGGTCTGAACAACTGGACCCCCGTGACCTTCTTCGGCGGCAACTGGCAGCCGTTCGGCGCGACTCCCTACGGCCACCCGGTGAGCCCGATCGAGGGATCCGGCATGGCCGGCGCCATCAGCAGCTGGGACACCAGCCGCAACGAGGCCTACATTTATCAGCAGTTCAACAACCCCGGCGGATACACCGAGGTCAGCTTCTGGGGTTGGGCGATGGCGAAGTTCTTTGACATGCAGACCAACATGTATGATGTTGGTGTGCAGCTGGGCTTCGATCCGCTCGGCAGTAATGACAGCCTGTCTACCAGCATCATTTGGGCGGACCCGGTCTGGGCGACCAAACAGTGGGAGAAGCGCACCATCGTGGTGCCGAACGCACCCGCCGGAACGGCCACGGTGTTCATCAAGAGCATCCACAAGTGGGGGATCGAGTGGAACGTGTCCGTGGCGGATGACGTGCAGGTGGTCCCGGAGCCGGGCAGCCTGATGGCGATGGCCGCCGGATTGGCCGGTATGGCCGGCATGGTCCTTCGCAGGCGCTGAGTTCTCTCGCGAGCGGGCCAGTTTAGTGGTCTGCCTCGTGGATGAATAAGGCTGGCAGCCGGGCCGCCTGAAGAGGAGGGTAGCCCGGCTGCCGGCGCGTGTGGGGCCGGTGATCCGTCCCTTATTGCCATGACTTCTGCCCTCCGGTAGGGCATAATACCTTCTGAGTGAGCGTTCTCAAGGCGGTTGCACGCCGACGCGTGAGGGTGCCGCGCCGGTGGAGGGGAACGCTGTCGGTCTCGTGCGAAAGGACAGAGTGATTATGCGTTTGTGGCGTTGCAGTTTGATTGTGCTCGCGTTCCTTCTAGCTGTGGGTGTCGGGGTGAGCGCCCAGAACCTGGTCACCAACGGCGACTTCGAAGGGACGTGGACTCCGGCTCCTCCCGGACTGGGCGACTGGGTAGGGGCAGGATGGACAGCCTGGACTGCCCGTCTGGCGGCGACGCCGTCGTCCCAGCCTGGGGATCCGGCTATGTGGAGCATGCCGGGCAATACGGGTGTTCCCGATCCTAACGTGAATAACTACCAGCGCATCATCGGTGGTTCCATCCGCAGCAGCAACTTCCGCGGAGGGATCTACCAGGTGGTGAACACGGTGGCCGGCCAGGCCTACGACCTGGACATTGATGCCCGGATGTTCCGCGCCAACAGCACCAACCAGGCGGTCATCCCGACGGGGTCGGTGGGCTACGACCTTACGGGTCAGACCACCAATCCTCTGGCTGCCTCCATCAACTGGATCAACTTCCAGGAAAGCGACGCCTGGAGCCGCTATTCCGTGCGCTTCAATGCGAACGGCCCCACCAGCATCTGGGTGCGCGGCATCATGCCGGAGGCGACGGCCTGGCTGATGGTGGACGTGGACAACGTCTCGGTGCAGCCGGCGGGGAGCACGCTGAGGATCAACATCACGGATGGCCCTAAGGCCACGCAGGTCTCGGATACCACCTTCGAGATTGAGTGGACCACGGATGTCCCGTCCAGCTCCGTGGTGGAGTATGGTCCGGCGGCTCCGAATGGCGACGACGGAGCGGTGTATCCCCTGACGGCTCAGGCCCCGGGCAATGTGCAGGTGCACAAGGTGCTGCTGACCGGTCTTTCTCCGGATAAGGAGTACCACTACCGCGTGCGCAGCTCAGCCACGGGCTACAAGACGGTCTACTCTGTGGACAAGACCTTCCGCACTCCTCCGGAGGCTCTGCCTGTCTTCACCAACGGCAGCTTCGAGCAGATCGAGGGCTCTGGCGCCACCCGCACCGCTGTGGGATGGCGATCATTCCCTGTGGTGGGTGGCGGTAATGGTGGCGACGCCAGCGGCTACATCGGCCCGTATCCTACCAGCGGTGTTCCGCGCTGGCTCGGGCTCGTGAACACGCAGCACGGCCAGTACTTCGCGGGCGCAGGCGGCAACTGGGACCGCAAGCAGGGCGGCTTCTATCAGCGCTTCAAGGCGGTTCCCGGCATGACTTATCGCGTGGACGCCTACATTGCGACCTTCGCCAATGGCGGAGCTCCGTGGGACTGCCAGGTGTGGGTTGGTATTGACCCGAAGGGCGGCGTGGACCCCGGTCCTGCTCCGGACCCGAACGACCCGAATCCGAAGCCTTCGTGGATCGTCTGGTCCACCGACCCGGCTCACGGTGACAACACCCTGCCCGTCAAGTGGGTCCCCGTCAGTGTTGAGACTGTCGCGCAGAGCAACGCCATCACCGTCTTCGTGCGGTTCCAGCAGAAGTGGCAGTTGCAGACAAATATCACGGCCGTTGACAACATCCGTGTTACCGGGCCTCCGGCGGAGACCATTCAGGTGGCCTCCATCGGTCAGGCCAAGGCCCAGCCGGACTATGCGATGGTCGAGACGACCAACGGTGCCATCGTGACCCTGGTGCCGCTGTCTGAGTCCGGTTTCTTCTATGTCCAGGACGAAGACGGCACGGCGGGAATCCGTGTGGAGTCCGGCGCAAGCGTCAGCATCGGTGACAAGGTGAAGGTGAAGGGCATCCTGCGCACGCTGGATACGGGCGAGCGCGTGCTGCGCGACACCACCGTCACCAAGATCGGCACCGGCACCACCAAGATCCGCAACATCGGCAGCCGCAGCGTCGGTGGCCCGCGGTTCGTGGGACCGGACGGTCAGCCCACCAACGTGGGCGTCGAGACCGAAGGCCTGCTGGTGCGGGTGTACGGCAAGGTCACCAAGATGGACTGGCTGGAGGGCTACTTCCTGCTGGATGACGGCTCCGGCGTGGATGCTCAGGATGATGCCAGAGGCGTGAAGGTCATCCGCTCGGAGGTGTATCCGATGCCGGGCGACTATCTCAGCATCGTCGGCGTCATCACGTCCGAAGTGCGCAACGGTAAGACGATCCGCGTCCTGCGCGGACGGGAGCAGCAGGTGCCTTCGGACTACACGCCGCTCGCACCGTAGTCAGAACGAGGGGGAGGCGGCCGCAATGTGCGGTCTCTTCTCCCTCTCAGGCCCGCCGGCCCGGAATGCGTTCCGGGCCGGTTTTCTTTTTTGCGGCGTACACACAAAGGAGCGGCCTTCCAAGAAGGCCGCTCCCGCCGACAATGAACACAAAAATGAAGACAATGCCGAAGAGAGGATTTGAACCTCCACGCCCTTGCGGGCACGTGGTCCTGAACCACGCGCGTCTGCCATTCCGCCACTTCGGCAGGCAAGCGCCGGGCCACCGTTCAGCTGTCCGGCAAGCATGTTATTACCTCAAGTGTTGCGTTTCCGTCAAGACCCTGCGGCTCAGGTCCGCTGCCATAGTATCCCTGTACAGGCAGCGTGCCACCTGTGTTTCAGGGCTCAGTGGTCCGGCCATCCGTCGTCTATCTCCTGATTGATGTCCACAGGCACGTAGGAGTAGAGATCAGCGTCCTTCAGGTAGAACTTGATCTTCTTATCCCGGTCCTTGAGCGCGTCGGGGAACTGAGGAGTCTTCCAGGAGAGTTCGGCGCGCACCGAGTCACCGGTGAACGGGATGCAGTAGTTCTTTTCAAAGCTCCGGATGACGTTGTTGTTGCGGTCCAGGATCTCGGCTACCACGTATCCGCCGGGAGCGCACCGGGCGTTTATGATCACCTTCGGCGTGTTGAAGACCTCTCTTCTAGAGATGAGCCAGCCCTCTTCTTCGCCCGCCTGCATGGAGCAGAATCCGTCCAGCCGGAGCGTCGCCAGTCCAACGGCGGCACGGAGGCCCTTGTAGTCTTCATGCACCTGATCCCATCCGGAGTAATAGAACCAGAGCTCATCCCCCATCACGATGGGCTCCCTGGCCACACCTATGAATCCGCAGTCGAAGGCTTTGACAGGGCTGTTGGGGATGAAGGGCTTCCGTTCCGCGGTGCGTGTCCAGTTGATGAGATCCCAGCTCCAGGCAAGCTGGATGTCTCCGGTCCGGGGGCTGCCTTCCTGGGCCTCGAACATTACCTCCGGCGAGGTGTACCGTCCGTATTTGATCCACCTGGCGTGGTAGATGAGCGGCAGCCCGATGAACATCCCCTGATAAGCGAACACCGGCATTCCGTAGATCTGCGTGGCATCGGGGTCCAGGTCATCGGGAACGAACACCGGCCCGTCAATGGGTTTGGTCCAGTGGAGCAGATCGTCAGAGAAGACCACTCCCACCGACCGGTGCCGCCTGCTGGGCGTTTTCCACGTGGCGCACATACGGTCGCGGTAAGGATCGAAGAACCAGTTGATGACATCGGACGATGTGAAGAGCTCCTGGCCTTTTTCGTCCCATTCGATGTTGAGGCCGTCGCGGGAGAATCCGAGCATCGCCTTTCCGTCCCGGAAGCTGAACGCGATCCAGCGGCGGGCGGGGTCTACCCGTTCGCCTGTGGCCTTGAAGACCTGAGTGGGGAAGTGGACGATGTTGTTCTTTTTGGATCCCTGCCATTCCACCAGTCCGAGCTCGGGCCGCGTCCAGTGCAGGCCATCCTCTGATTCTGCCAGGCAGACCTTGGTAGGCTCTTTATCCGCGATGCAGTAATAGTACATCCGGAACTTTCCGCCTTCCCGGATGACCGTGCCACCCAGGTTCGGCCCCCATCCCTCCCACGGCATTTCGCCTTCGAAGATAGGGTTGTCAGGGTGCTTGCGGGCCGGGTGGAACACCCGCCGCAGATTCCAGGATTCCTCCGTGACCATCGCGTCCAGGAACAGCCGGCGGAAGGGCGGCTCTCCGGCCAGGGTCCGATCGTACTCCACCTTCACGTTTCCTTTCGGCGGTGGTGCGGCGCGGACTACGGAGGCGGCGAGCAGCAGAGCAAGACAGAGCGGCAGCAGCAGAGAGGCCCTGAAGAGCAGATCCAGGCCATACATAACGGCGTACCTCCAGGTGGAACGGGTATAGTCTGATGCGGATTTCACCGCGGCTGCGCGCCTTTCCTCCGGGATGTCCCATGATGGGATGACTGTGCTTGCGCGCCGCAGGGAAACTGTCCGGAGAGCCCGTGTGGAAGAGCTGCTGATCCGTTTTGCGGAAGAGGAAGATGAGGGATCCTGCGCCCTGCTGGATCCGCAGATCCCTCCGTATTTTCTGACCCGCCGTATCGAACAGCGCGAGGTCATCGTCGCGGAGCTGGACGGCGAGGTGGTGGCTTGCTTGCGCTTTGAGTTCCTTGGGGCGCGTGCGCCGCTCATCTCGCTTCTCGCCGTGCGTCCCGACCTTCAGGGGGAAGGGATCGGCCGGCATCTCATCGAGTTCCTGGAGGAATACCTGCGCGACCTGGGATACAACGCCCTGATGTGCGCCGCGCGGGAAGGATCCCCGGACTTCGAGGGGTGGCTGCGTAGGCTCGGGTTTCAGGAATGCGGATTCCTGTCGGGGATGCACCCGGACGGAAGCGGGGAGGTGTTCTTCCGCAAAAGCCTGGAGTAGGGGAGCGGGCCGCCCGTAAGGCGCGTTCCGGCTGGCATGCTATAATCCCGCATCGGGGAGATGCGCCGCGCGGCGCGCCCACTTCATCCGGATTCGGAGTTCGCCTTGTCTCTCAGGGTTTTCAACACCCTCACCCGCGCCAAAGAGGAATTCGTCCCGCTGACGCCTGGCTACGTCGGGATGTACTGTTGCGGCCCCACGGTATACGACCACGCCCACATCGGTCACGCCAAGCTTTATGTGGCCATGGATATGGTGGTGCGCTATCTGCGCCACACGGGCTACCGCGTTCGTTATGTGATGAACATCACGGATGTGGGGCACCTTACGGACGACGCCGACAGCGGTGAGGATAAGGTCGCCCGGCGCGCTGCCGCGGAGCGGGTGGACCCCATGGAGCTGGTGGAGACCTACACCCGCAGCTTTTTCGAGGACATGGATGCCCTGAAGGTCCAGCGTCCTAATATCGCTCCTCGCGCCAGCGCCCATATCCCTGAGCAGATCGAGATGGTCCGCCAGTTGCTTGAGAAGGGTTTCGCATATGAGGTGGACGGGGCGGTCTACTTCGATGTCACCCGCGCGCCGGAATACGGAAAGCTCTCGGGCCGGCGTCTGGAGGACCTGGAGGCCGGAGCAAGGGTGGATGTGGATCCCAACAAGCGTAACCCGAGCGATTTTCTCCTGTGGCGGCCGGCGGCTCCCGGGCATATCCTGCGCTGGCCATCTCCCTGGGGATGGGGCTATCCCGGATGGCATCTGGAGTGCTCTGCGATGGCGCGCCGCTATCTGGGCGAGACCTTCGACATCCACGGCGGTGGGCTGGAGAACATCTTCCCGCACAACGAAGATGAGGTGGCGCAGAGCGAGGCGGCCAACGGATGCGCCTTCGCCCGCTACTGGATCCACGTGAACTCGCTCACGGTGGGTGGGCAGAAGATGGGCAAGTCCCTCGGGAATGCCATCTATATCAAGGATGCTCTGAAGCGGTGGACTCCTGAGGGAATCCGTTTCTTCATTCTTTCCACTCATTACCGCAGCGTGCTGGATGTTACAGATGATGCCCTGGCGGCTGCCGAAGCGGGGGTGCGGCGGCTGAATACGGCCCTGCGCCTGGCGGAAGAAGCCGTCGCGGCCGGAAAGGACGGGCAGGCGGGCCTCGGGGAGGCCGTGGAAGAAGCCAGACAGCGGTTCCACGAGGCGATGGACGACGACTTCAACACCGCTTCCGCCATCGCGGCGCTGTTCGATCTCGCACGCGACGTGAACTCCGCGCTGGCTTCGGGAACCGGGGCGCGTCTGGAAGACTTGAAAGAAGCGGTGGCCACATTCCGGACACTGGCGGGCGATGTGCTGGGTCTGGTGCGTGATGACAGCGCGGAGGCGGATCAGGAACTGACCCGTCACCTGATGGAGATTCTCATTTCGCTGCGCTCCACCTTGCGCGCCCGCAAAGAGTTCGCTCTGGCGGATGAGATCCGCGACAGGCTTGCGGCTGCCGGAATCGAGCTGGAGGATCGTCCCGGTGAGACCGTCTGGCGAAGGCGGACCTGAAACCATATCCTCTGTCCGCAACGGTGCGTCGCATCGTGCGGCGCTTGCCGTCGTGGCCTGTTCCCTGGCTGTCGTGGCGGGACTGGCCGCAGGAGCGGATCTTTTCGTGCAACGATCCGATGTCGTTGTGCCTGGCGTCAGTGTGGCAGGGATCCCGCTTGGCGGATTGCGGAGACAGGATGCCGTCGCGCGGCTTGAGAAGACCTGCGCTGCTCCCTCGGTGGTCCGGCTGATAGCTGAGGGTTCGCAGAAACCGCCTCTGAATATCCCGTCGCGCGATGTCCGGTTGACTGTGGAGGCCGCTCAGGCCGTGCGGGATGCGCTGCGCGTCGGCAGGGAGGGATGGGTTGGCGAGAGGCTCCTGGAGCGCTGGCGGGCGCAACGGGAGGGTGTGGATATCCCCCTGCGCCTCTCCGTAGCGCCGGCCGCGCTGAAATGGGTCTTGGAGAACAGCGCCGCCAGCCGTTTCGCGTCTCCCGCAGTAGACGCTGGCATCGTGGTGAAGGCCGGACAGCTTGTTAAGACCCCGGAGAGAGTGGGCACGGCAGTGGACATTGAAGCGTCGCTCAAGCAAGCGGCCGCGCTAGCCCTGGAGCGGCCCGCCGATGTGCTGGAGCTTCCCGTCGTCCTGCGCCGGGATCTTCCGTCCATCACTCTGGCTGACCTGGAGCCGATAGACAGCGTCCTGGCTGCACAGACGACGGTCTATAACAGCTACGAGCGGGACCGCACGCACAATCTGAAGCTGGCGGCGCGGGCCGTTGACGGCGTCATCTTGAAGCCGGGAGCCGAGTTCAGCTACAACAAAACCGTCGGCCCGCGCGCCAAAAGCCTCGGTTTCCGGGATGCGCCCATCTTCGTCAACGGACAGATAGAGCCGGGCACCGGCGGAGGCATCTGTCAGATCTCATCCACGCTGTACCAGGCCGCGCTGCTTGCGGGAATGCAGATCCGCCAGCGCAGCCATCATTCCATGGCCGTCCGCTATGCTCCGCCGGGACTGGACGCGACGGTCTCCTACGGGGTGCTGGATCTGAAGTTCGTCAATCCCCTGAGGAACGCCGTGTATATCAAGGTGGAGGCGGAAGGGGGTAGAGCCAGGGCTACCATCTATGGAGCCTCCTCAGACCGCAGGAAGATCCGCATCGAGCGCACAGTCAGTAAACCCGTGCCCTACGGCACAAAGACCATTGTGGATCCTTCCCTGCCTCCCGGCGCCCGGAAGGTGGTGGACAAGGGCGTGAACGGCTACACGGTGGTGGTACGGCGAGTCATCGAGGAAAACGGCCGCCAGCGCGTGGAGACGATCTCCCGGGACCGATACCGCCCGCATCCCGTTGTGATCCGGGTGGGTCCACCAGCCGCCGCCAGACCCGCCGCCGTAGCGTCCGCGGCATCCGCCGCGGAGGACTGAAAACCGCTGGCCTTTACGCTGCCCTGGCTGCGGTCTCGGCGTAGTAATCCGGAACGATCAGGTGCGCGTGTCGCGGCGGACGCAGATAGTGAATGTCTGGTTTCGGGCGGGGAGCCAGGCGGACTGGCTCAGGCAGCACATCCTCGTAGGGCACCTGTTCCAGGATGTGCCGGATGCAGTTGAGCCGAGCGCGCAGCTTATCGTCGCCGTCCACCTGATGCCAGCGGGCTTCGGGGATGTCCGTGTGCTCCATCATGACATCCTTGGCCTTTGAGAACTCCACCCACTTCTCGCGCGCCTGGATGTCCACCTCGCTTAGCTTCCACAGTTTCATGGGATTCGACGCGCGCTCCTGGAAGCGGCGCTCCTGCTCCGCGTCCGAGACGGAGAGCCAGTACTTCAGCAGCAGGATCCCAGAACGCACCAGCATCCGCTCAAAGTCCGGGCAGCTGACCAGGAACTCCCAGTACTCCTCCTCCGTGCAGAACCCCATCACGCGTTCCACAACGGCGCGGTTGTACCAGCTGCGGTCGAATATGACGATCTCGCCTGCTGAGGGAAGGTGCGCGACATACCGCTGAAAGTACCACTGCGTCCGCTCGGTGTCTGAAGGTTTGCCGAGCGCAACCAGCCGTACTCCGCGGGGGTTCAGGGGTTCCATTATCCGTTTGATGACACCGCCCTTGCCTGCCGCGTCACGCCCCTCGAACAACAGCACTACCCGCGCGCTGGTGTGCTTCACCCAGTACTGCATCTTCACGAGCTCGAAGTGCAACCGGCTGAGCTCGTGCTCGTAGAACTTCTTGTCCAGACGGCCTCCCGCGTGCTCCATTCTCTCCAGGCTACGATTCTTTTTCATCTGTCGCGTCTTCCGTTACCCTGCCTTCCGGGCGGCGGAGCAGATGAGTCCTGTCTGCTGGACATAGACCAGGATCATCCGTTACAATCGCCCCAATCTGGTTCTTCCACGGAGAATGGGTCCGATGCGCGACGTTTTCACGCTCGCGAGCGCACTTGCGCTCTATCTGCTGGTGTGTTGTGTGCCTTCCGCCGCCGCCAAAGCACCTTCTGTGTCTCTCCACGTCTCGCCTTACGCCCGGCCGGGCGGTGACGGATCCCCTGCGCGGCCGTTCACAACCATCAGCCAGGCGCTTGAACGGCTGCGCCAGATCAGAGGTGGAGCCTCGATGCCATCGGCTGCGGAGATCGTCCTTGCCGGGGGCGAATACTCCGTCACGGCAACCATTGAGCTCGGCCCGCGGGATAGCTTCCTGACCATCCGGCCGGCACGCGGACAGACGGCCGTGCTGATGGGAGGACGCAGTGTCCTCCTGTGGGAGCCGGTCCGGGATCCGGATGTCCGGGCGAGGCTCGGGGATGCGGCCCCGCACGTGATGCAGGCTGACCTGCGCGAGGCAGGTGTGCGGGACTTCGGCGCGCTGAGCAACCGCGGGTTCGGCCGCCCGTTGAAGCCTGCGCATCTTGAACTGTTCTTCGAAGGTCTGCCAGCCCGCCTCGCAGGCTGGCCTGATGAGGGCTGGGCGAGGATAGCGGATGTGCCAGGCGGTCCTGATGCCGGAGTGTTTTGCTACGAAGGCGACCGCCCGTCGCGCTGGAAGGATGCTCGCGAGGTGTGGGTTCACGGATACTGGACGTGGGACTGGGCGGATTCCTACGAGCGTGTGGAATCTCTGGACCCCGCCACCCGGCAGGTTCGCACGGCCGCTCCCCACGGAGTGTATGGCTACAAGGCCGGGGCGCGCTTCCGGTTCCTGAATGTCCTGGAAGAGCTGGACAGCCCGAACGAGTACTACGTGGATGCCGAGAGGGGCATCCTCTACTTCTGGCCTCCGCAGCCCCCTCGTGGCCACCGGGTGCAGGTGTCCGTACTGGAAGAACCGATGTTCACGATCACCGGCGCCACCGGGGTGGTGCTGTCCGGCCTTACTCTTGAATGCACGCGCGGCACAGCCGTGGTCATCACGGACGGACGGGACAACCTGGTGCAGGATTGCACCATCCGCAACGTGGGAAATGTGGGTGTTGTCATTGGCGAGCGTCGCGAGGACTATCAGGCAGTCCTCTACGCCAATACCACTCTGGACCGGCGGGGTGGCAGCGGAAACGGTGTCCGGAGATGCCATATCTACAACACGGGCGACAACGCGGTGCTCCTGGGGGGTGGCGACCGCAAGACCCTGACGCCTGCCGGCAATTTCGTCGAGGATTGCCACATTCACCATTTCAGCCGCTGGGGGCGCACTTACCGGCCGGCGATAGCTCTCGACGGCGTGGGCAACCGCGTTCTGCATAATCGCATTCACGATAGCCCCCACAGCGCCATCATAGCCCACGGGAACGAGCACCTTGTGGCTTACAACGACATCGGGCGGGTCTGTCTGGAGACGAACGACGCGGGAGCCTTCTACATCGGGCGGGACTTCACTCAGCGCGGGAACCGGGTCATATGCAACTATTTCCACGATCTCGGGGAAGCAGAACAGGTCCACGCGGTCTACCTGGATGACTGCGCCAGCGGGACCATCGTCCGCGGCAACCTGTTCTACCGTGCCGGAGCGTCGGTGTTCATCGGGGGAGGGCGCGACAACGTCGTGGAGAACAACATCTTCGTGAAGTGCCGTCCGGGCATGCTGGTAGATGCGCGGGGGCTGGACTGGGCAAGTTTCTGGTTCGACGGCCGGGATGACACGCTGATGAAGCGCCTGGCGGCTGTCGGGCACGACCGGCCGCCGTACAGCGTCCGCTATCCCGCCCTGCGCAACATCCTCAGCGACGATCCGGCAGTTCCGAAAGGCAACCGCCTGGAGCGGAACATCTGCTACGACGGCGCCTGTATCAAGCTGAAGCACGGAGTGCTGCAGAAGACAGTGAGGATGAAGGACAACTGGACGGCAGAGGATCCGGGCTTTGCAGCGCCTCTGCCGGAAAACCCCGGGCCGCACGATTTCCGGTTGCGTCCGGACGCTCCGGTATGGAAGACGGGATTCCGGCCCATCCCTGTGGAAAAGATCGGTCCCCGGGGAAACGCCCTGAAATGAGAAAGCCCCGCTCGCTGGCGGGGCTTCCGGGTTGTCAATCCCGTTGGAAGGGTGGAGGTCAGGCGGCCTGCAGACCCCTGCGGCGCAGCCCCGCCACCGCTCCCAGACCCAGGCCGGCCAGAGCCATGGACATGGGCTCGGGCACAGGGTTGAGGATCAGCACGTCCTGCGCGCCCTGGCCATCCCGGCCGTTGCGGGTCCACTGCAGGTTCAGAACACGCACGTTCCCCACATCGGTCCATCCGGCCGCCGTGGCCTCCTGCACCCAGAGGAACGCCTGTCCGGTGACTGTCGCATATCCGGGCTCGCCCTCCAGATGCCAGATGGCTTGCTGCAACGCATCGGCCGAAGCTGCGCGGCCCGGGCTGTTCGGCGTGTAGTCGTAGTTGGAGAGAGTCCCATTGCGGAACTGCGTATAGAGATAAGCCGTCCTCGGGTCCAGTGGGTCTCCCTGTCCCATGACCATTGTGCTGATTCCTGTGACCAGGAAGCCCTGAGCGTTGAAGTCCAGGTACTCATCGCGCTGCAGACAGAACGTGCGCAGAATCTCCACGCTGCTGTTCGGGAGCAGCGCCAGGCCGAACTCTCCACCGTCCGTGGTACCCTCGCGGTCGAAGAAGCGGACGTAATCGCCCACCTGAATGTTATCTGCGAACGCCTGGCCGCCGGCGATGACGGAAAAAGCAGCGGCACAGGCGATCAGGATTGCCGTGAGTTTCTTCAATGAGTTGACCCTCGCATTCGAATGACTGGCGCCGCCGGGCCCGATGCCCGTGCGGTCACATATCCAGTATCTCAGGCGGAGGGTTTCCGGGTAACTGTCAAGAGTACGGGAATATGCATTGCGTTCGCAACAAGCCTTTTTGAGGCCGTGAGCCCCCACCCAATGGCCGGACGGGGGCTCAGCAAACAGCAACCCGGGAATCAGGTTCTCTGGTGGGAGGGGTGGTGGCTATCAACCTTGGCCCGGGGCGTTCCTCAATAGCCTTCCGGCAAAGAGAAGTCTCCCTGGCGGTAGTAGGCGGTCTTCTGCCAGGCGGCATGGCCGTCCATATAAATGTACACCGTTCCTTCCCCGTGAGGAAGATACGGGGTGCCGAAGTTGTACTGCCAGTAGCTGTTGGGGACGTTCACCGCGTAGCAGTACCAGCCGATGATCTCCTGAAGCGGCCTGCGCTCCTTGGGCTCCAGCTCTGTGATCTTGTAAGGGATGACTTCCCCGGTCGCGGGATCCCGGACATAGTTCCCGCTGCTGTCGGTCATCAACCAGAGCTGGGGCGCCAGGTTGTTGCCGTCCGGACGGCCGCGTGCCGGGATCCAGGTGCACCCGTAGCCGTATTTGTAGCGTCGTCCGTAATAGCCGCTCTGCGCGTTCGGGCAGATCCAGATCTTCTCGTCCTTAACGTATGTCTTGAAGCCCGGATGGAAACGGTAAGCCCATCCTGCAACAGGGAAATCCACCACCGGACCGTTGATATACTGATTGTAGCGCCCGGCGACCTTGCCCCGTTCGGATACAGGCACCTCGGTGGGACAGCGGCCGTTGTAGTCGTCAATATACATCATCGTGGCCAGCCCGAATTGCCGGCCGTGGGAGAGACAGGCGGAGAGGCGCGCCCGGTCTCTGGCTCGCGCGAAAACTGGGAAGAGGATTGCCGCTAGGATGGCGATGATGGCGATCACCACCAGCAGCTCGATCAGCGTGAAACCGCGGCGTGTTGTCGTCATTCTGGTTCCCTCCATCCGGGGAAGGGCAGACACCGTCCGGATACTCCCCCGCAACGGACGGGCTGCGCTCCCAATCTCATGTGTAGGCATATCGGTCCCTCATGTCAAGGGTTTGAAGCAAAATTGGTGGGATAATCCTTCAACTTTCCCCCTGGAACCCGGGAGAGGAGTCTCCGGTAGAAGGAGAGAAGAGGGGGAAACAGGGTTCTTGACCGCGACCGGACTCCCGGCCGCTGCGCCGCTGCAGGCCGCGGTCACGACCGGCTCTGCAGGAGGATAGTGTTGACAGGACTCAGGACGGGAATCGCGATAGCCGCTGCGGTGGCCGTGGCTGTCTCTTTCACGGGATGCGGTAAGAAGCAGCAATCTGGAACGGACGCCGGGGCCGGCGCGCCGCCGGCTGTAGAGGCGCCGCCTCCACCGGTGGCGAAGGCCGGGGACTTCGAGGCCACCTGGAAAGACCTGGCTGCCCGGCGCAAACAGGTGAAGTCGTATGAGATGATTCTGACGCACGAGGGCAAAAAGTCCCGGCACGCCCTGAAAATGGACGGCGACCGCATTGTGCGGATGCGAGTGGACATGGGACCGGAAGGCTGGATGCTAGCGCAGTTCGATAAAAAGGTGAACTACGTCTTCGACCCTCGCGCCGGTATGGTGATGAAGATGCCGATGTCCGCCAAGGAGGCGGAGTCGGCAACGGGAGACCAGTTGCCGAGCGTCGAGGAGCTGAAAGTCAGCAAGCCGAAGGTCAGTGACGACAAGGTGGACGGAGTGGCCTGCTGGCGGGTAGATTCGCCGGACGCCGGCTCCGCCTGGCTGGACAAGCAGTACGGTTTGCTGCGCCAGGTAAGACAGGGGGATCAGATTCAGAAGATCGCCTACGAGCGCATCAACGCGGTCCCCGACAGCTACTTCGAGTTGCCCCCTGACGTCAAGGTTCAGGATATGTCCAGCATGATGAAAAACATGCCCAAGTCTGCCGCGCCCCGGTGAGGAGCTGAAGCGGGATCGGACTTTATGGCCCCCGGTAGAGCGCCTGCCTGCCGGGGCCGTTTCTTCGTCAGAGCGCGGTGTTGGCGCCTGTGGAAGGGAGCGTTTCGCTGATCTCTTTCAGCAGCTCCTGCGCGCGCCTGTTGCCGGGATGCCGCTCCAGCGCCTTGCGGGCGTGCAGAGCTGCCTGCTCCCGGTCGCCTGCGGCCAGAAGGGCTTCGGCCAGGCGCTGGTGTCCCACGGTGGAATTCACAGCGCGGTTGTAGCGCACTGAATCCCGCCAGAGGGTGACCGAGTCGCGCCACACGTTGCAGCGAAGTGCCGTCTTCAGGCCGAACAGCAGGAACGTGATGGTGACGATGGCGTAGAACGTCGCCCGGTCGGCGGGGATGTGCAGGCGCTTCAGAATGTCGTGGCAGATCAGCCCCGCCACGACGAACAGCCCAAAGTCCGCCAGATACATGAAGTGATTGGCGTACGGGGCGAACTTCACCACGTAGCCGAACGGGATGAACCCCAGGATGGGCGTGGCCAGCAGCACGAACCAGGCCAGCCCGAACCCGTAGTCCCGGGAGAGCATCAGCATCCAGACGGTAGCGGTGATGAACGCGATGGAAAGCGAGGTGGCCACCACCATCCACCATCCGGGATGGCTGGATGCATAGAGCACGGAGAGATTGATCGGGACAGTCAGCTTCAGCAGATAGAAGCCGATGGCGGTCCAGGCGTTGGCGCGGGAGTAGAAAGACATCTCATCGGCGGCCGGCTCCGGAGCCACTCCGGCCTGCGCCCGGAGCGCGAGATACCCGAGCGCTGCGGCTATGGCGAAAAACGGGACCTTCTCCAGAAGCTCCAGCCGGCGGTCGTGTCTGCGCTGCTGGTAGTCCACAATGAGCAGCATGAACGGCAGCAGCGCGGCCATCGGTTTGGAGAAGAGCGCCATCGCATAGAGCGCAATCGCCCCGGCATAGCACGCCCGGCAGCCCTTCTGGATGTAGTGGACATAGGCGTGCAGGCACAGGAAGACGAATGTGCCGCTCAAGACGTCCTTGAGGTCCGATGCCCAGGCCACCGCGTCCACGTGAAGCGGATGTGTTCCCATCAGCAGCCCGCTGATCAGCGCCGCCGTACGGTTCCGGAACAGTCTCCAGACCAGCAGATAGGCCAGCACAGCATTCAGGGCGTGTAGCGCCAGGCTGAATGCGTGAAAGCCCGCCGGATTCTCGCCCCACAGAGCGTACTGCACCATATACGCCGTGAAGACCATCGGATAATACGGGCGGCTCTGCAGGTCGCCCCAGATGGCCTTCAGATTCGCCCAGCTGAGCTGCTGGATGCGCGGGTTCTCGGTGATGTAGGCCGGGTCATCGAAGTCCACGAACCCGTTGTTCAGCGCTGGCAGGTAGATCAGGATGGTGACGGCCAGCACCAGCACCGCATCCAACACCCACTGCCGGCGGGTGGAAGGGTGGGCGTCGGGCGTGTCTGAAGTATTTCTCTGGTCTGGCTGGTCGGTCAATCGGGCAATCTATTCCCGGCGCGAGTCGGGCGCCAGGCGTTCCATCCGTAGTTTCGGGCCGCCTTTAGAGCAGCCCTCCAGCGACCGTTTCGCCGGACGGGCTTCTGCATCCTCCCTGTGGCACGCAAACCGGCGATTCCTGCCCGCGGGGTTGACCATACGGCTGGCAATCGGCCAAAATGCGTTTCCGGCGGGAGGGCGCGCTGCGGCGCGGTTCGCCGTCCTCCCGGAACCCTCTTCGCTTTTTGGAAGGATGCCTCCCTATGCGTGAGCCGCCGTCGAAACAGGAGCTGGAAGAACGCATCGAAAAGCTCTTGAGCCAGGGGCCTGTGGATTTTATCCGCGAGGCCATCATCCAGGACCTGAGGGAAGGGCGCTTCGACCGGGTTGCCACCCGGTTCCCTCCGGAGCCCAATGCCTATCTCCACATCGGTCACGCCAAAGCACTCTGGATAGACTACGGCATCGCTCAGGACTTTGGCGGAACGTTCAACCTGCGGTTCGATGACACCAACCCGCTCAAGGAAGAGCAGGAGTTCGTGGAGGCGATCATCGAGGACGTCCGCTGGCTTGGAGTGGACTGGGAGGACCGGCTCTACTTCGCTTCGGACTATTTCGAGCAGATGTACGAATGGGCGCTGGACCTCATCCGCAAGGGTGACGCCTATGTCTGCGACCTGAGCCCGGAAGAGGTGGCCGCCACACGCGGCACCCCGACCGAGCCGGGCATCCCCAGCCCGTACCGCAACCGGAGCGTGGAGGAGAACCTGGATCTGTTCCAGCGGATGCGCGCCGGAGAGTTCCCCGACGGCTCCCGAACCCTGCGCGCCAAGATAGATATGGCCTCGCCCAATATGAACATGCGGGATCCGGTGATGTACCGCATCCGCCACGCCGAGCACCACAGGCAGGGCAACAAGTGGTGCATCTACCCGATGTACGACTGGGCGCACGGGCTGGAGGACTCCATCGAGGGGATCACACACTCTCTCTGCTCGCTGGAGTACGAGAACCACCGCCCGCTGTACGACTGGTTCCTGGACCGGCTGGGCATCTATCATCCGCGGCAGATCGAGTTCGCCCGCCTGAATATGACCTACACGGTCATGAGCAAGCGCCGCTTCATCGAGCTGGTAGAGGGCGGGCACGTACGGGGCTATGACGATCCTCGCCTGCCCACTCTGGCGGGCCTGAGGCGGCGCGGCTACACGCCGGAAGCCATTCGCGAGTTCTGCCGGCGCATCGGGATCGCCAAGACGGACAGCGTGGTGGACGTGGCGGTGCTGGAGGACTGCATCCGCGAGGATCTGAACCGCCGTGCTAACCGGGTGATGGCGGTTCTGGACCCTCTGAAGGTTGTTCTGGTGAACTACCCGGAGGACCAGGTGGAGGAGCTGGACGTCATCAACAATCCGGAAGATCCCTCCGCTGGCACCCGGAAGGTGCCCTTCTGCCGGGAGCTGTATATCGAGCGGGATGACTTCCGGGAAGAGCCACCGCCCAAGTACTATCGCCTGGCGCCGGGGAGGGAGGTGCGGCTGCGCAACGGTTATTTCATCCGCTGCGTGGACGTTGTGAAGGACGCCGATGGCAACGTGGTGCAGCTGAACTGTACGTACGATCCGGAGACACGCGGCGGCGACGCTCCGGACGGCCGAAAGGTGAAGGCCACCCTGCACTGGGTTTCGGCGCGGCACGCCCTAGAAGCCGAGGCGCGCCTGTATGACCATCTCTTCCTGAAGCCCGACCCGGACGACGTTGAGGAAGGGCAGGATTTCACCGCCAATCTGAACCCGCAATCGCTGGTGGTGAAAACCTGCTTCGTGGAGCCGAGCGTCGCCGGGGCCGCTCCAGGCACGAAGTATCAGTTCGAGCGGGTGGGCTACTTCTGCGTGGATCCGGATTCCACGCCGGAGCGGCTGGTCTTCAATCGTACTGTCACGCTCAGGGACACCTGGGCCAAGATCGAGAAGAAGATCCTGGCAGAGGAGCCCGCCCACGCGGAAGCGGCAAAGTGAACCTTTGGGCCGCGGTTTGCATCGCGGGAAAGTGTTGACAAATCGCGGCCGAAGAAGGTATCTATATGGTGGTCGCTGCCGAATAGCTCAGTTGGGAGAGCGCCTGACTCTGGATCAGGAGGTCCTAGGTTCGAGCCCTAGTTCGGCAGTGTTTCTTTTTGTACCCCTCACGGCCCGGCGGAGGTGTCCTGCCCGCAACCCGGGATGCGGAAACCCTCCGTCCGGCGTCTGTTTTTCCCCCTACGGAAGCGCGGCATGAGCAAAGAAGGTTTCCTCACTCTGCTGGGAGCGGTGTTTCTTGGCGCTCTCGGGCAGATCTCCATCAAGGCCGGCGTGATGCATTTGAAAGAGTCCTTCGGCGAGAATCTCAGCATCCCGCTCATTCTGCAGAATCCGGTTCGGGTTCTGCTGAGCCCCTGGATCCTGGGCGGGTTCACGGCGTATGCCTTCAGTTCGCTGATCTGGCTGACGCTGGCTTCGCGCTACCGCCTGAGCCTGATCTACCCAATGGTGGCGATGGGGTATGTGTTCGTGGTTCTCGGGTCCATCGTGGTCTTCCACGACCGTCCCACGGTCTATACCTGGATCGCGCTGACGTTTATTGTGGTGGGCGTGTCGTTGCTGGCCAAAACCGGCGGATGAGGGGAGCCCTCCCCTCAGGGGTTCCGTTTTAGTTGGCGTGATGGACATAGAGGTCAAAGACCAGCAGGACAGGAGCGGGCGGTCTGCCGTGCACGAAATGACGGTCTGGGACGAGTGGGCCCGGGCAGTCGCGGAGCGCCGCGGGGCCGATGCTGCCCTTGCGCTTCTGGCTTCCGGGGTAAGCGACTGGGCGGAGTGGCCAAGTCAGGCAAGATCCCAGGGGCTTGCCTCTGCCATCTGGCAGGCTGCGTGCCAGGCCGGGGTCCAGCAGATCTTCCCGCCGGAGGTGGCCGCGTCGCTGGAATCGCAAGCCATCACCCATTCCCGGCTGAAGCAGGATGTCCGCGATGCTGCGGCAGCCGCCGGGCGTGTGCTGGACGGGGCGCAGCTGGACTGGATGCTGCTCGGCCTGCCACGCAGCGCCGACCTGCTCCCCGGGCGCCGGGAGGAGGCGAGTGTCGCGGATCTTCTCATTCGTCAGCAGGACGTGGGGGCTGCGCTGTCCGCGCTGGAGGGCGCTGGCTGGAGTCGGGCCGGTGGCGGAATGCTCGTCCGCGACACCCACAGCGTGTGCCTGCGTAGCGGGCTGCCGGGTGATCTCTCTCTGCAGGATATGGAATGGCTCTGGGTGCGCCCTGCTGAACTCGATCTGGGCCGCTACCGCGTGAAGACTCCGGGAGGGATCCAGATGGCCGTCATCTGCGCACTGTGTGCGTTCTATGAACATCAGTGCCGGCCAGCGGCATGTCTGCTGGACATCGCGCAGGCGGTGTCCTCCCTGGACAGACGCGCGCAGCCAGAGATCCGGTCCATCGCGGAGCGCGCCGGTGTGTTGCCGGAAGTTCTCATCGCGTTGAGGATCGCGGAGCTGCGGCAGGGGATCCGGCTGGCGGGTGGCGGAGAGCTCCTGACGAATGGAAAGGGCTCCCTTCGCTTCCGTGCGGCCATCCGGGCGCTGGAAGGCGGGGAGGCAGAGCGGGCAGCGCATCGTCTGCTGACGGCGTCTGACGGCGCCGTCCGGGATGCGGTGATCGAATCGCTCCTTACGCGTCGTGGGCGCGGTGGGCCGGGCGCGCTACAGATGCTGAGCGCAATGATGAAGATGCTCCTCCCTTCGCCGCTGGAACAAAAGCTGCGGACCGGTGGCAACAGTGAGCGCGCCGCAAAGGCGGGGCAACAGAAAGATATTTGAAATTTGAGAAGGGGAACTGCAGGACGGCGGACAATGGTAAAATACAAATGAGGCCGGGGACACTGAAGTCGAGTCCCCGGGGAGGCGAGTGCTGATTTGATTGCGCATCGTCCAGAGGTTCCTTTGCTCACGTATGGAGAAGCGCGCCTTCGCGCGCGCATTCCCGTGAGTCCCCGGACTTCTGCCTCCCACGTTTCTCCCCCGTCTGTCCAGCCTGACCGATTCCACGCGAACCCGATTGCCGAGCGTTGCTCGCCGGGGCTTTTGCGCGCGTTCCGGACAGGCTCAACGGATGTCAGGATGTCAGTGCATCGGAATTTCGTGCTCGCTCCCGCCCGCACGGCAGGCCAGGAGTGGCGCCGGCGCGGGAGCGGATCTCAACCGGAGGTTCGAAGCGAATGAAGAAGTATCATCGCGGTGACGAGATGCGAGTCAGGGTGGAGCGCAGCGGACTGGAGCCCAACGAGGGCATCGCTCATCTGCCTGATGACACGATGGTCATTGTGCTGGGTGGTGGCTCGCGTGTGGGCGAGGTTGTGGATATCGTCATCACAAGCGATATCCAGACCTCTCTGGGCGAATCCCTGCTCGCCGATCTCAAGGCGTAGGAGGCGCCCCCACCGCATTCCGGGTTGACCGGCGCGCGGGAAGCAGGTCACCTGCCCCGCGCGCCTTCATTTATGTGGCCACGCCACATTGGCGTTCTTCGTGGAGTACCGCAGTACTGTTGACCCGGCGCGTGAAGTGTCCTAACCTCTAGGAAAGCCTTGCTTCGGCTGGCTCCTCATTGCCCGGACGGCGGGGAGCCGTGCCGGAACGTCTTTTCGGCCGGGCCTGGAAAGGACGGTGACACGATGGCTCTCAAGAGCACCCGCAGAGAGTTCCTCAGGCAGGCGGCTGCAGCCGGCGCGGGGGTAGCGGCCGCCGGAGTGCTGGGCCAGGAAGTGGCGGCTGCCGCGCAGCCTGCTTCCCGATCCCGGCTGGTGGTGGTGCGCAACCGGTCTTCCATCTCCAAGTCCGACTCCCCTGGCGGCCAGGTGAATAAGGCCGTGGTTGCACAGATGCTGGACCACGCCATCGCCAAGCTGACCGGCATCTCGGATTCCACCGCCGCCTGGAAGTCGCTTTTCAAGCCGGATGACGTGGTGGGCATCAAGGTCAACTGTCTGTTCGGGGTGGGGGCCTGCACGCACCCGGAGGTGGCTCACGCGGTGGCGGACGCGGTGGTGCGCGCGGGGGTCAAGCCCTCGAATGTCATCATCTGGGACCGCGCGACCGGCGACCTGCTGAAGAGCGGCTACAAGGTCAACCGGGACGGCCCCGGCGTGCGCGTGCTGGCAAATGACGGCGTCTGGGAGGAGCAGCCCACCCGGCAGGGCCAGTTCGAGGGACGCCTGACGAAGATCATCACGGAGCAGATCACGGCGCTGATCAATGTGCCCGTCATGAAGGACCACAGCATCGCAGGCGTGACAGCCGCGCTGAAGAACCATTACGGCTCCTTCGACAATCCGGGGAGGCATCACGGCAATCACTGCGACCCGTATCTGGCCGACGTGAACGCCATTCCCGCCATCCGCGACAAGACCCGGCTGGTGGTGCTGGACGCCTTGAGGCCGATGGCCGACGGCGGACCGGGACTGCGCAGGGACTCCCTCTGGGATTTTTACAGTCTGGTGCTGTCGCGCGATCCGGTGGCTGTGGACTATTTCGCCTGGAAGACCATTGACGAGCGGCGGGCCGAGACAGGGCTGAAGTCGCTGGCGGAGTCCGGACGGGAGCCGAAGTGGATCGCTACCGCGGCCCGCTACGGCCTGGGCACGGATGACCCGGCCCGGATGGACATCGTGAGGATCGGGTGATGGTCAGGCGTCTGCTGATCGCTGCGGTGTTGCTGGCGGCTGCGGGAGCCTGTCTGGCGGCCAGAGAGGACCTGCTGAAGATCGCTCCGGACCGCATCAACGCCTGGCGCGCCGTCCCGGATGCCACGGTGTATGCCCGGGGCGACGGGATCGTGGATATCTACAACGGCGGCTACGAGGTCTACACCCGCGCCGGGGTGACAGAGGCTCTGCGCCGGATGTACGCCCAGGGGGACCGGTTTGTGGAGGTGACGGCGCATACGATGACCTCCAACCGGGCCGCGAGTGCGTTCCTGGCGGACAGGTACCGGATGGAGATGAAGTCCGCGCCTCCGCGTGGGGAGTTCAAAAGATTCGCGGCGTCGGGCTCCGGGACCACTACGGCCTATGCCATCGAGGGGCGGTATTTCCTGACCGTTGTAGTATATGAGGATTCGGCGGCGGCGCGTAATCAGGCGCTGGGTTTCGTGAAGGTGCTGGAGCAGAACGCATCCAGAGTCCGTTGAAAGAGGGCGGGGCGGCTGGCGGAGGTCGAGGATGGACAGACGGCGATTCCTGGAACTGACGGGTCTGGCCTGCGGTGGGCTGGCGTTGCACGGGTGCGGGCGCGGAAGTGAAACTCCGGCCGGACGCACCGGGACCGCATCCGCTCCGGCCCCTCTGCTTCCTGATGACGTCCAGGGGAAGGTCTTCGTCGGGCACGGTGATGATGCGGCCGCCTGCCTTGAGGCGGCCATCGAGGCGGCCGGAGGACTGGGCTTTATCCCTAAAGGGGCCACGGTGGTGCTGAAGCCGAACGCCGCGTGGGCCCGAACCCCGCCGCAGGCGGCCACCACTGATCCCGCTCTGGTGGCGGCGATGACGCGCCTGTGCCTGAAGCACGGCGCCGGACGGGTTATCGTGTTCGAGCACACCATAGACCGGCCCGCGGCGCAGGTACTGGCCATGACGGGCATAGGACGGGCGGCCTCCGAGGCGGGAGCGGAGGTGATCGCGGGCTCCAGCCAGTCGGATTACGTTCCCCTGGATGTCCCTCGCGGCCGCTTGATGAAGCGGGACACAGTGGCGCGCATCGTACGGGAGGCGGATGTTCTGATCAACATGCCCAAGGCCAAGCAGCATTCAGCAACGGAGCTGACGCTGGGGCTGAAGAACCTGATGGGCGTGAACTGGAACCGGCAGGCGTGGCACACGGGCCCGGATCTGCACCAGTACATCGCCGATTACGCCACTGCGGTGCCCATCCATCTGACGGTGGTGGATGCCACGCGCATCCTGCTGACGAACGGTCCGAAGGGGCCGGGTGAGACGGCCGATCCGCGGGAGGTGATCGTCTCGCGGGATCCAGTGGCGGCGGACGCCTACGCAAGCACGCTATTCGGCCTCAAGCCCGCGAATGTCGCTTATATCAGCAGGGCGCAGGATCTGGGTCTGGGGGTGGGGGATCTAACGCGCATCGAGGTGACCCGCGTCTGATGGGTCATCACGCACCGAGGGCGCGCGGATGAGACTTGCGCGCCGCGCCTCGCAACTCTTTTTCCTGACTGCATTCTTTGCTCTGTTCCTGCTGACACTCGGCAGTGTGGACTGGGCAGGCGGTGGAGATCTGCGGTTGCGGGGCGGTGTTCCCGTGGATCTGTTCCTCCGGCTGGACCCCCTTGCGGCGCTGTCCACAATGCTGGCGGCCCGGTCGTTCCTCTTGCCCGTCTTTCTGTGGGCGATTCCGGTGCTTGTTCTGGCGCTGCTGTTCGGGCGGGCGTTCTGCGGGTGGGTGTGTCCCCTGGGAACGTGCATAGACGCATGCGACCACCTGACCCGCCAGCGTCGCGAAAGACGGACCACCTCGGAGCGCTCCTGGCCGCGCCTGAAATACTATGTGCTGGCCGGGGTGGCGGTGACGGCTTTGATGGGAGCGCAGGTGGTCTGGTTCCTGGATCCTCTGCCGCTGCTGATGCGCAGCCTGACGCTCGGGGTGTTCGCCCCGCTTCAATGGGCTTCCGGGCATCTTGAGCGTCTGCCCGTCGCCGGTCCCGTCATTGAAGGCGCCTCCCGCTCCGTGCTTCCTGAGGCGCAGGCGCACTTCCGCTCGAACCTGGCCGCGCTGATCATCCTGACGGCGATCCTGGCAGGAGGGATTCTCTCGCGAAGATTCTGGTGCCGGTCGCTGTGTCCGCTGGGGGCTCTGCTGGGAGTCATCGCCCGTATCAGCGTGTTCCGCAGAAAGGTCTCGGCGGCGTGCCGGGAGTGCACCCTGTGCCGGCTGGACTGCCGGATGGATTCCGTCTCCGGCGGAGGACAGGTAAACGACCCGTCTGAATGCATCTATTGCTACTCCTGCGTCAGCGATTGCCCGCGCGATGCGGTGTGTGTGGCTCCTGCGGTGCGCACGGAAAGTGTTCCGCTGGACCTGGACCGTAGAAGATTACTGGCCGCAGCGGGGCTTGGAGCTCTCTGGGCTTTTGCCGCGCGCACGGAGCTGGCCGCGCGGCCCACGCGGGACGGGGCGTCGCGCATTGTGCGGCAGGGTCTCATCCGTCCGCCCGGCTCCGTGGCGGAAGAGCTGTTCCGCGAGCGCTGCATCCGGTGCGGCGCGTGCATGAAGGTTTGTCCCACCAATGGATTGCAGCCCGCGCTGCTGGAAGGGGGACTCGGCGGAGTGTGGACCCCCGTGCTGATGCCCCGGGTGGGAGAATGTGTCCAGAACTGCAATCTGTGCGGAGAGGTGTGCCCGACGGAAGCGATCCGTCCGTTCACCGTCAAGGAGAAAGACCATCTCTACATCGGCCGGGCCGTCATAGACCGCAGCGTGTGCGTGGTGTGGGAGTCCGGCAAGGACTGCCTGGTGTGTGACGAGGTGTGCTCGTATCAGGCGATCTACTGGCAGGAGGAGGGAGGCATCCGTCGTCCCCATGTGGACGAGGTCCGCTGCGTGGGATGCGGCATCTGTGAGAACAACTGTCCGGCCGGTGGGCCTGTGGCGGCCATCCATGTGACCTGCGACGGGGACCGCCGCTCGTGGACGCGGGAGCAGCAGCGCCGGTGGCGTCTTTCGAACCTGGTGGAGCGGGAATCCCGAGTGCACGGGCGCGTTCCGGGTCCGGGCGATTGACGATGCCTGCCTGCGGTGGTATACTCACGTAGCGGCAGCCCGATGGCAGCCGCATCTGTGGTGCGCCCGTAGCTCAGGGGATAGAGCGCAAGGTTGCGGACCTTGAAGTCGGGGGTTCAAATCCCTCCGGGCGCGCTTGTTTTTACCGGTGGCGGGTTCCCGGGCGCCGGGGGACCTGCCGGAGCCGTGCACCGGGCAAAGCCCGGCCATCTGCCCTCGTAGCTCAGTGGACAGAGCGCCTCCGTCCTAAGGAGGGCGTCGGGGGTTCGATTCCCTCCGAGGGCGCTTTCCATCCTCTGATTGTGCCGCTCGCCCGCTGCGCACGCGGCGCGAGGGTGGGGCGGGGCTGTTTATATGGTCCTCGCGCGGAGAGGTGTCCGAGCGGTTTAAGGAGGCGGTCTCGAAAACCGTTGTGCCCTTCTTGGGTACCGTGGGTTCGAATCCCACCCTCTCCGCTGGTTTCTTCTTCAATCGCAGCCTTCCAGCCCATTCGCACGCGCGCTGAAAAGGGTTCTCAACGCCGCGTTGCAAACATTCTGCTAACCTTTTGTGGGAGTTATATTAACCCCGCAGGTTCCCAGCCCCTTCCTACGTAGGTCGAGTAGCGCGCCACAGGCGCGCGTATCGAGACCGCGCCGGAGTGCTGGGGTTTCGACTCGTCCGGCTGCGCAGGACGGCTCAACCGGCGTATGTTGCCGGGGAGATTAGAGTCTGGGGTTACTTGTGAGGTTGGTCGCGCGTCGCCTAGGCCATTCTGCAGCTTGCTCTGTAAAGATTGGGGCTATCCCGATTCAAAGACTTCTCGGCATGGACAAAAGGGGGCGGGCTTCGTCGGGGAAGTCCGCCCTCTTTTTACGGTATTGAGACGGGGACGTGGTGATTCTTCAGGCGTTCCTGCGGCGGAAGAAACCTGCCATACCAAGAACTCCTGCGGCCAGAGCGGTCAGACTGCCTGGTTCGGGCACCAGCTGTGTGATGCCGTAAGGGGCGGTCAGCCCTCCGGAACCGATCGGAATGAACGGGGTCTTGGCATACGGAAACACCGAAATGTCGTAATGTACAATCCCCGTGCTTCCCACCAGGAGGAAACTGCTGGGATTGGTCAGGTCCGGAATCAACATGCTGTTCATCCACTGAGGGACTCCCTGAGTCTCCACATACGGTCCCGTCCAGTTGCCATCAATATCCCAGCCCAGGTAATACCCGCCGGTCGCGCTATCGTTGCGGGCCGCGCGGATGGCTTCCGTGTTGCCGATCTTGACGATGGCCACACTGTTCAGGCGGGGGTTCTGCACAACGCTGACCACATTCAGCCGGTCAGCGTCCCAGCGGAGGATGTGCCCGTTGCTTGCGACATAAAGCCGGTTCTGGCTGTCAAGAGCCATTCCCATAGGGGTCGTAAGCGACAGGGAACCGAGCGGCAGAACGCCGGATGTGTCGTCCGGCTTGAAATAATAGACCTTGTTCTGCTGGTTATCCGAAGCATACACGACGCCGTTAGCGTCCACGATGGCGCCGCCAATCCAGCCGGTGTTGGTGGCGTAGGTCTTGGTCAGGTTCCCGTTGATGTCGAACCGGAGGAACTGGCTGGTGCCATTGGTGTAATAGGAGCCCACGTAGACGTTCCCCAGAGCATCGGCGTACACGGTGGTGGGCCGGTAGACACTGGCGAAAACTCCCACAAAGTTGCCGGCGGGGTCGTAGCGCAGAACTTTGCTGCTGCCGTAGTCGGCCACCAGGAAGTCATAAGCGGCGTCGGCCGGAGTGGCTCCCACCAGGGCTACGGCTCCACAGATGGTCAGAAGCAGCACTCTGAGTGTGCTCATTTCCCTTTCTCCTTTTCTTCTTCGTCTCAGATGCCGTCCACTGAGTCAGAACACTGCGAACCCGTGCGCTGAGTGCTCCAGATGTTCCGCTCAGCCATTGTTGCAACGCGCAGCCGATCGGAATTGCTGCTGCGCATACTGTATGCAATTCAAGTCTAGGAGGGCTACAAAGGCACGGTCAACCAGCTTCCCGCCTTATCGGGACAAATGCCGCTTTTCCAAAGCTTCCGTTACGGCTGGAAACGGATCAGCGCGAAGCGCTCCGGGGGGATGATCAGCTCCAGAACGTTGTTGTTGAGCGACATATTCGTGTTGGTGAGCATATTCCGGACGGATGGGTTCGGGAACCCTTTCCACCGCAGACGCACCGTTGCCGGCGCTCCTCCATTGAAGGTCCTGAGGTTGGAGACCACCAACAGCACCCGGCCATTTCGTTCCCACGTGGCGAACACGTCCTCGCGGGCCGGTGTAGACACCCACTCGAAGAAAGGATTCTCCCTCCAGCAAGGTATGAAGTTGGCCCGCCGGACCCCGAAGCCCCGCAGCACGCTGTAGATCTGCTTCACAACGTTCTGGTTCATATTCACCAGCCACGACTGAGGCACGCCGTGCGGTAAGGCCCACGCGAAGGACATCCAGGTCTGTTTGTCGTCTGGCGGAGGATCGCCCGCCTCCGTGAGCAAGCCATTGAAAAGATAGTTGGGGACACCGAATGCCGTGGACAGACAGCGTGCCCGGAACAGATCCAGCCCCCAGCACTGAGCGTAGCTGGCGGAGGTGTTGCCGTAGAGGCAGCCATAGGGCTGCTCGCCGGTCAGCCATTCCGTAGCAAACCCGATGATGGGCGGGACGAACTCCCAAGTATGCACCCAGTAATGGTAGCGCGGAAATCCGGGGCGCTCCGGGGCATCGAGCGGTGGAGTGTAGGGGCTTGTTACGGTGTCCTCCATCATAACGGCGAACCGTTTCATTGCCTCCCGGCTTGCCAGGACCGGTACCGTAGGCTGAGTGACGCCGTTGTCATCTACCCATCCGCATCCGTGGTGGGGATTACGGCAGTGGAACTGTCCTCCCAGCCAGCCGTCAAAGTAGAACCCGTCTAACGAGTAGGTCTGCATCACATTCCGCCAGGTATGGGTCAGGAAGTCGATATAGCTCGTCGCGCCCGAGCAGTCTGCATACTGGGGAATGCCGTCCCAGGTCAGAATATCCTCCGGCAGCCTCTGCCACTCGTGGAAGAAGTCGTTGAAAGGCGTCATAGGTGGAGAGATCTTCTGGGGACACGAGGCCGGTCCCACAGCGGCCACCCCGCGGTCGTGATACATCTGCACACGCTGATTCAGCACCGTGGAGTTGAGGTGCTCTGGATCGTTCAACCCCTGCATGATGTCCGTGTTCCAGATCACCATCATATCTATGTTGCCGGGCATCGCCAGCCACGCCAGAGAAGAAGGCCAGGCGAACGCCCGGTCCGCGACCATCGAGTGATAGTCAGGAGGCAGAGGCTTGATGGGCGTGGCCTGAATTCCGAACTCGAAGCGCAGGCCGTCCGCTGGAGTCGTGGACTCGATCAGGTTGATACGGTAGACCGAAGCAGGCGAGCCTGGCACGAACGTGCAGAAGTTGGAAAGCGAGGCCGGCTTCCATTTTTCCAGGGTGGAGAAAGTAAAGCCGATCCCCCGGTCCTCGTTTCCGAACCAGTGGTAGAAGTTCGCCACCCAATCGTTTACCAGCCAGCCCAACTGTATGGGTGACGCGCCGATGGCTCCGGCGCCGTCGGCTCCCGGCCGGAAGGTCTGGTAAAGGCGCATCTGGGAGGCGCGCAGAGGGACCTGGGCGCGCAGCCAGCTGAACGTCACGTTCCGCTTAGGGTTGGTTATCCGGATTTCGAACCAGAGGAAGCCGTCGAAGTCCGCCGTAATCCGAGCGGTGGCCTCTACGTCGCAGATGTCGCCCACGGCTTCGGCCACTGCACGGGCAGGGGTGTGGGAGAGGATGCGGAAGCTCTTCAGCCGGAACGTATGAGTTTCCGCTCCGATCCCTGCAGCCAGTGTCATCGGCGAGGCTAGCAGCTGTTCGCCCGAACTAATGATGCTATCGGGAAAAATGCTTGTCTCCCAGGTCATGGTCCGGCCCCAGACGCTGATCTGCCTCTCTCCGGTGGTCACCGGCGTCCACGGCTTTACGACCCGGTCCGGGTCCACTCCTGTTCGGGAGGTGATCCACGGTGGGTCCTCCAGATGATTGAATGCCGCCTGTCCCTGAGCCAGCAGGACTCCCGCGCGATAAGCCGAGGCTCTGCAGATGTAGGCTCCCTTGGGGAGACTGGCATATTCTATGCGGACGTCCCGCGGCTCGTTGGCCGGCAGGGGAGCCTCCCGGCGTAAGACTACAGCATTGTTCTGATCCAGCACCTCCAGTGTGCAAGAGATCATTCCAATCCCCAGTCCCTGAGGCTGTAGCCGGGCAATCAGATACTTGCGGGAGGGGATATTCAACGCGCGCACAGTCAGCCGGGCCGTTCCGGACTGGATCTCAAATGACAGCCGGTCCACCTGGATGAGGTCCGCAGGCAGCCTGCATCGCTCCGCTGTCCATTCCAGACTTTGAAGCTGGCTCCAGGAGGTATTGGTCAGGCTGCCGCTGCCAGCGTCTTTCCGCCAGGTCGTCCAAGGATCGCTTGTCGTAGTGGCGGCAGCGATATCCATATCCACAACGTAAAGCGTCAACGCCCCGGGACCTGCAGTGAACATCACCAGATTCCGGTAGACGCTTCCGTTCGGGAATCGGGCCCGCAAGGTGACGGCGGAGATGCCGGAGGAACCTTCTCCGTTAGCCTCGGCGCGCAGGAAGAACCGGAGCGTGCTGCCTGATCCGGCTGCGGGTAGGCCGAAGGAGCGCTCGAACTTAAGCCCTCCCCCGTTGACCCCTTGCCAGCCGTTGGCCTGCACAGCGTTTCCGGCCCACGCATCCACCTTGGGAACGGACAGCGAAGGGTTTCCCGCTGGAAGCGCCGACCACCCAGCGGCGGCGGCCTGCGCAGGAGTCTCGAACTCCGTCCAGGCGTCTGGAGTGTCCGGGAAGGTCTGGGCCAAGACGGTGGTTGCGAGCGCAGTTAAGAGAACATTAGTCAGCGCGGTTCTGAGGAGTATTGCAATGAGAACTCGGGGTTGCGGCGGTTGGAATCCGGGGCGGCTAAAGCTTCGAGGCATCAGACACGTCTCCTGGTGGTCAGATCGGACACGCAGGCTTCGGAGCAGGAGCTCCAACTCTCTGGCGATATCTTACCATCCCGTGCCTCCACCTCCAGGGGGTTGGAGCGCAAAACTTCGAAATTCGAGGCTAATCCCGGTTGGGCAACGCTCGGGAGCGCGGACGGCGATTCAAGAGCCGGTTTAGAAGACAAAGCATGGATAATCGTATTCACGCCGGCTTTGCCGTGCGGTATCTTTGAAGTTAGGAACTGGAGAGCCCCCGTTTATCGGTCCGGGTCTTCCGGTTTTGCGGCTTGAACGGTAGTGTTCCCGCGCCTAGGTGCCAGGGAAAAAGCCGTCAACAGACCGCGAGAGTGCGAAAGGAGGAGACGACATGTGCTTGCTCCGGCGAATGCCTGTTTTGCTTGCGCTGGCGGTGACAACGCTCCAGTCCGGGGCTCCCGCTCTGGCCGAGGGTCCGTATGAGCTGCTGGTGGTCAGCGCAAACAACAGAGTGCTCCGTTTCGATCCGGACGGCCGGTATCTCGGGGTTTTCACCGCGGATCCCGGTCTGATTGGCCCGCTGGGCATCGCTGTAGGCCCTGATGGCAAGGTCTACGTCAGCGCCGAAAGCTCAGGACGGGCGTCGGTCCGGCGGTACTCCAGCGATGGTACCTTCGAGCGCGAGTATTACGAGTTCTCACTGACGCGCCCGTTCGGCGTGGCAGTGGATGCTACGAATAACCTTTATGTCAGCAGCTATGCCGGAGACGAGGTAGTCCGCTGGCTTGCCAGCGGCGCCTATGATGGGACATTCGCGTCAAGTGGCGGGATGGACGGTCCGGCAGGCATCTGCTTCGATGCCCAAGGCCGCCTGTATGTGGCCTGCGATATGTACGGGCAGGATCCTCCGGTCAAGGGACGCGTCCTCAAGTTCGGGCCCACCGGCGCCTACGAGTCGCAGATCGTCATGGATAATCTTTACGTCTATCCCAGCGACGTCGCGGTGGACCCGGCAGGGGATGTCTATGTGCTTGTCACCATCGGCAAGCCCAACAACGCCGTCATACGTTACGGACCCGATGGATCCTACAGAGCCTACTATGCCTTCCCCGCCATCAACGCGCCCGTAGGGATCGCCCTGCATCCCGGCGCAAATCAGGTCTATGTGACGGGTGAGGAAGGAGTCTATCGTTGGGACCAGACCGTGGGTCAGCAACTGGTAATAGCCAGCGGTCAGTCCGGCCTGTCGCGGCCGATGGATATCGCTTTCCGCCCGCTTCAGCCGGCCGCCGGCAACACCATCACGTATCAGGGCAAACTGACCAATCAGCAGGGGCAGCCCGTCGCGGATGGGGCCTATACCCTTGTGGTGCGGTTTTACCAGGAAGAAACGGGAGGCGCGCCGCTCTGGCAGTCCGCGCCGGTCAGCGTCCAGGTGAAGCAGGGGCTCTTCACTGCCAGGTTTTCCAAGGTTCCAGCTGATGTCTTCTCGGCGCGTAATGTGTGGATGGAGACGCAGGTCAACGGGGAGACGATTACCCCGCGGCGCTACATCGGTTCGGTGCCTATGTCCATCAGGGCACCCGGAAACTGAACGGACTATCGAAATGGGGTCTGGCCGAACGGCCAGTCAAAGGTTACGGGAAGGAGAGATCAGAATATGCGAGATAGGAAAAAAACGCAGTTTCTGCTGATTGTGGCTGCATTCGTAATGGCCGCAGTCATCTTCGCGGGATCCCCGGCAGGAGCAGACTATCTTGTCCTGAGCTACGGGACGGACAGGGTGCTCCGCTTCGGGGACGATGGGACGTACAAAGGGGTCTTTGCGGGCCCAGACCAGAACATCACGAAGCCGACAGCCATTGCCCGCAGATCCGACGGCAAGATCTATGTGGCCTGCTTCGTCACCCAGATCACAAGCTACATTGTGAGACTGAGTGCGAAGGGTGAATATGAGGCCCACGTGGGCACCAGCGACTACGGCTTTATAGGCGGACTTATTTTCGACCAGGCAGGCAACCTTTATATCAGCGATTCCAGCGCCTGGTGGGTGAACAAGCTCACGCCAGATGGTGTGCAGACGGTGCTGAGCTCAGGCTCGGAATCTACGCCCTCCCCCGGAGGCATGGCCTTCGACGCTCAGGGCAGGCTATACGTGGCCTGCGGCGGCGCGAACGGAAAGATCCTCCGCTGGAATGCGGACGGCAGCTTTGACCGGAAATTGCTGGACAATCCGCGGCTTGTTGACGTGGCGATCGTCACGCTGCAGGGCGGCGCTCAGGCGATCCGGGCTCTCCGGGCGGACGGGTCCACATCGGGCTACTACCTCGGATGGGACATTGAGGGGAACTGGACTGGTCCCTATGTGACCACGGAGAGTTCTCCTCAGTGGGTCAACAGCCTCTGGCAGATAGACGCGAACAATTTCCTGATCGTCGGTAATAACGGCATCTACCGATATCAGTTGACGGATCAGGGTCCGGTGAAGACCCTCTGGACCGGTCTGATCCCGGGATTGCTCAGCAGCCCTTACGGCATCGTCTGGGTCCCCGATGAGGTCGGCTCGGCGAACTCCCTGAATTATCAGGGAAGGCTGGCGGACAGCTCGGGCAACCCGGTGCCGGATGGTCAGCATACTCTGATCTTCGCGTTCTTCACCACGGAGACCGGCGGGGATGCCGTCTGGACCTCGGCGCCCGTCACTGTTACCACGAAAGGTGGGCTTTTCACAACCACCATTCCCGGTGTGCCGCCGGCAGTGTTCGACGCCAAGGATGTCTGGCTTCAGGTAACAGTGAATGGTCAGACCCTTTCACCACGTATCTACGTGAGCTCGGTGCCGCTAGCCATGAAGGCGCTGAAGGCGCTCTGAGACGGGAAAGGAGGAGCTGCTATGACTGTCTGGAAAGCGGTCCGGTCCGCGGCCATCTGTCTGTCAGCCGTTCTGGAAGTGGCAACGCCGTCCGTGGCAGGTCAGTTCGCCATTGAGTGGGCGGTGTTGAGCGGCGGTGGCGGGGAGATGTCCTCGGCCTCCTACCGTCTGAACGGTACGCTCGGGCAGGGGTTCGCGGGGTACGCATCCAGCGCCAGCTACCAGCACTGGATTGGCTTCTGGGTTGAGCCAGGAGGCGTTGCGCCTCCTCAACCCGTGGTGGTACAGAATCTCGAGCAGGCCAAGGTCCTGGCGGACGGAACCCACGTTCAGGCGAACCGGCTTGTGGCCACGACATCGGCCGGAGCCTTTGGGAGCAACACGTTGGCCTATCTGGAACAGGAGGACCGGGCGAGCGGCATCCGGGTGGTTCTTGCCTCGCCCGCCGGCTGGCTTCTCGAAGGAGCGCGTGTCAGCGTGACAGGTGTAATGTCCACTACTCCTGATCAGGAGCGCGAGATCGCCTCCGCCACGTTGACGCTGGTGTCTCCCGGCGCGCCGCTTGAGCCACTCAGAATGACCAACAGGGCGTTCGGTGGTGGAAACCTGGGGGTTCCGCCGCTCGGCCAGGCCGGAGTCACGGGAGGCTACGGCGTAAATACTGTGGGGCTCCTGGTGGTAGTCTGGGGAACGGTGGTCAACGATCCTTCTGCAGGATACACCTTGCTGGATGATGGATCCGGCACGCCGGTGCGGGTCGAAACGGGTCATCTGGCCGTCCTCTGGTCGCAGGGCGACTATCTGAAAGTCACAGGGCTGAGCAGCCTGCGGAAGAACGGCGAGATTCTGGAACGGCTCATCATCCCCAGGTCCAACGCTGACGTTTCGGGAATCTAGCAGGAACCTGACTTCCTTCAGGACCGTGTGCGGCAGGCCCGTCCTTGCAGGGCGGGCCTTTTCTTTGCCCTTCCCGGCAGTAGTGCATCGGGCGTGTTTTTACGGGAAAGCATGCTCAATCCGATTCTCCGCTCCAGAGGGAATGCGGTATCCTGAAATTGGTGGGTTTCCAGCGCGCGAAGCGCTGCGATGGCCTTTTTCTCTCGAACGCGACCGCGGAGACGGATATGCGACCGCTCTTGATTTCTTTAGCAACAGGCCTGTTGTGCCTTGCTATCTGCGCGTCTTCAGCCGCTCAGAACCTGCTTGTGAACAGCTCCGGTGCCGGTCAGACTCTGCGCTTCGATGTCTATGGCATTTACCAGGGGGTCTTCGCTTCCGGTCAGGGGCTGGATGATCCCTCCAGCATTTGCGTGGGGCCGGACGGGACCGTGTTCATCGGGGTGCGTGATGCCCAGGGACAGGGCAAGGTGCAGAAACGCTCCGCCACGGGCGTGCTGCTGGCGGAGTACTCCGCTCCGGGCCTCTCGACAGTGGGCGGCGTCGCGCTTGACGCAGCCGGGAACCTGTATGTCAGCGACAGCGCTGCCAACCGGGTTCTGCGATGGGATGCCTCAGGCAACTTTCAGGGGGTCTTTGCATCCGGGAACGGGCTCAGCCGCCCGCTTGGCCTGGCCGTGGGTGGCGAAGGACGGTTGCTCGTCGCTTCTGCGGACTCAGGAGAGATCTTGAGATGGAACGCAGGCGGCTCTTTCGACAGGGTGTTTGCGTCTGTGGCCGCACCCGTGGACGTAGAGTGCGGCTCCGACGGGAGGGTCTACGTGCTCCACGGCTCCGGTGGCGGAGGAGTGCTGGAGTTGTATCCGGACGGGTCCGCCCGTTGCGCAAGGTCCGGAGGAGTGAGCCTGGCTTCTCCGACGGGTCTGGCTCTCCGTCCGGGAGACGAGGCGCTTTTCGTGAGTGATGCTCAAAAAGGAGTTCTCTTCTCGGACGACTCTGGTGGCTGGCATCTGCTTGTCTCCCAGGGACAGAGTGGCCTGAACAGCGCGCGAGGGCTAGCATTCCAGACCGCAGCCGCCCTGTCCCGGAACTCCATCAACTATCAGGGCCTTCTCACGGATTCCACCGGTGCGCCGCTGCCGGACGGCCACTACAGCGTGACTTTCGCTCTGTATCCTTCCGATGTGGGTGGACAGCCGCTGTGGGTCTCGGCCCCCCAGACGGTGACAACCGCATCCGGGGTGTTCACCACGCTTATCCCCGGTGTTCCGGAAACGCTGTTCGAATCCGCGGAGGTATGGCTAGAAGTGCGCGCCGGGTCTGTCGTCATGTCTCCGCGCCAGCGGTTTTCCGCTGTGCCCTATGCCTTCCATTCCCGCTTTGCATCTTCGCTGGCGACGGAAGGCGCTCCCCTCATCTGTTCCATCGGAAATGTCACCGCGCTTCGCCTCGGCACGGATTCCAGTTTCTGGGCACGGGCAAGCGGCGGAGCCTCATTCGTTACCGGCTTTGACGAAAACGGTCTGCCGGCCTCTGGTGTCACGCTGGCTCCGGGCAGCGGTTCCTGGTCCACACTCAGCGACCGTGCCGCCAAGAGAGACTTTCAGATGGCGGATCCGGAGGACATCCTGCGGAAAATCCGGGATTTGCCTGTGGGTTACTGGAGCTACCGGACCCAGGATGCAGGCATCCGCCACATCGGTCCGACTGCCCAAGATTTCCGGTCGGCGTTCGGCGTCGGAGAGGATGACCGGCATATTAGCACGGTGGATGCGGATGGTGTGGTCCTGGCGGCGATCCAGGGATTGCTCCGGAAGGTCGAGCAAAATGATTCGCGCATCCGTGATCTGGAGCGCCGCCTGCGCGCTCTGACGAAAGCGCCTGCCCCGGGTGCGGAGGGCCGGTAATGGCCGTCGTGCGGTTGCTGACAACATCCCTTCTTCTGGTGGCCTTGCACCTGGCTCCTGCAGGCAGCCAGGAGATGCTCCTCGCCAGCCGCGGAAGCGACCGCATTCTGATTTTTGATGCCGAGGGCAACTATGCCGGAGTTTTTGCTTCGGGAACCTTGGTGCCTTCTCCCTCCTGTCTAGCGGTCGGCCCGGACGGAAGTGTTTACGCCGGAGTACGGGAGTCATCGGGACTGCGGGGGGTGGTCTGCTGGGATCGCGGAGGCGCATACGGTTTCCGGTTGACGGCTACGGGGCTGAGCGACCTGACCGGTCTAGCTGTGGACGCGTCCGGGACCGTCTACGCGAGCTCTTCCGGTGAAGTAGTCCGCTGGAATCCGGACCGGTCATTCTTCGGCTCTTTCTCTTACGGAAGCGGCCTGGCGGAGCCTGCCGGTCTGGCCTTTTCCGCGGATGGCAAGCTCTTCATTGCCAGCGCCGGCAGCGGGCAGGTGCTGGTATGGAACCCGGATGGCACTTTCAATCGCGTGTTCCGGTCTTTTGGGGCAAGCGCCCGGCCTGTGGATGTTGCCCTGTCCGGCGACGGCACTGTCTATGTTCTGCTTCGACTGAGCGGAGGACAGACGGGAGTCGGCGTTTACAGCTCCGCCGGATCATTTGTCCGTTTCCACGCGGGCGGGGCCGTGATGCCCTCGCCGACAGGGCTTGCCCTGCGTCCTTCGGATGAGGCAGTGTTCGTGAGCGACGCAACATCCGGTCTGTTGCGGCTGGGTCCGGATGGGGTGTTCCGGGTGGTGATTCCTGCGGGCACCTACGGGCTTTCGCAGGCTTCGTCTGTGCGTTTCCGGACGGATCTACAGGTTTCGGACAACTCTCTTCTCCTGCAGGGGCTACTGGCGGCGGCCAATGGCAATCCTGTTCCAGACGACGTTTATCAGCTCAGGTTCCGGTTCTACACTCAACCTTCAGGTGGCGGCGTGCTGTGGTCGTCTCCGGCTCTTACGACTCAGACCCGGTCCGGAGTGGTCACAGCGCGGCTGGAACAGGTCCCCGCCAGCGTGTTTGCTCGCGGCTCGGTCTGGTTGGAAACCGTGCTGGGCAGCGTGACTCTCTCGCCCCGGCAACTGCTGGGGGCGCAGGGTCTGGCCATCCGTGCAGCTACTGCGGCCGGCCTTCGGACTGCCTCCGGCGGGGTAGCCACGTTCCGCGTGGGAGGCCGTCCGGCGCTGACGATGAGCGCCGATGGTTCCTTCACGGCCCTTGCGTCCGGCGGGGCGCTCTTTGCCACGGCTTTCGACGCCGGAGGCCAACCCTCCGTGGGTCCCCGGTTGGCTCCGGGTGCGGGTGCGTGGTCCACGCTTTCCGATGCCTCGCTCAAAGTGTGGCACGGAGCGGTTGAGCCTGAGGACATTCTGTATCGGCTACAAGGTCTTCCTATCTTCTTGTGGAGATACCGAACCCAGAGGACAGGGGTTGTCCGTATCGGTCCAATGGCGGATGACTTTTACAGGGTGTTCGGACTGGGTGAGATGCCCGGTGCGATCTCCACGGTTGATGCCGACGGCGTGGCGATGGCGGCCGTGCAGGGCTTACTGCGAAGGATCGAGCAACAGGAGAAGACCATCCATCGCCTTGAGGAGCTGATAAACCGCACGCAGGAGCAGGCAGAGTAATGAGAACGCTTCTTGCAGCAGCCTTGCTGATGCTCGCGATAGCCGTTCCCGGCTTTGCTCAAGGAGTCACTCTCCAGCGGCTGGTGGTTCCTGCTGTGGCAGGTAGCGGTTCCGGTTCTGATGTTGGTCTGCAGGCCTCAGGGGGGCAGCCCGTGGCGGGGCGGGTTCAGGCTGCTGGTGTGCGGCACTGGATCGGCTTCTGGCTTCCAGGAAGCACCGGGGAATCACCCGTGTTGCCGGATAGTCTTGCCCTCGCGAAGCTGCTGCCGGACGGAACCAGAGTCTCGCTGACCGGACTCGTCGCCACAACCGGTCAGCTGCAACCCGGCGGATTCCTCTACGTTGCCCGGCCGGACCGGGCCAGTGGCATCAGGCTGTTGCCGCTCAGCGACGCAAAGAGCATCGTCCCTGGCACTGTGCTGTCCGTCGCCGGGACTATGGACACCACACCTCAAGGGGAGCGGCAGATCTCCGCTGCATTGCTTTCGGTGCACGGGTTCCAGGATCCTCTTGACCCTCTTGCGATTGCAGGCCGCCAGCTGGGCGGCGGGGCTTTCGGGAACGCTCCCTGGTTCCAGCCGGGAGCCGGCGTCGCGGCGGGGGTGAACAACGTCGGACTCTTCGCCCGCACCTGGGGAACAGTAAGGGGGTGGGAAGAGCGTATGCTGATGCTGGAAGATCCTTCGGGTGTGCCCGTCGCAGTGATGTTGGACAATGCTCCGGCGAACCCTGCCCCGGGTTCTCTTCTGGAAGTCAGAGGTCCGGTCAGTCTCTATAGCGCCGGGCAGCAAGTGCGGGCTCTGTTGATTCCACGCTTCCCCGCAGACCTGCGCCCGCTGAACTAGGACCGGTCGGGCTTTCCCTGCTCCGTGGCGGCAGTGACTGTGACCGGTATGTCTTCGCCCCGGGAGCATTCCGGCGTCGTGACAACCGGCTCCCGGACCATCCCATCGTCGCTCGCATCCCTGGGAAGGGTCTTCAACGTCTGGAAGAGACGCCGGATGTCCAGCACTCCTCCTATGGTGAACCAGACGATTGCGGGAATGCTGATGGCCAGTTTCAGCCGGATGTCAAACCACCAGTACTTGAGCCAGACAGCATCGCTGACCGGGTAGACAATGTTGATCAGGCTGAAGACCAGGAACCACAGGAAGTAGAGCCCGTGGTAGGCCACAAGCGCGACCGCAAGGATGCGGTCCGTCCGGTTGAACTCCGGGGTGATACCAGTGACCTTGAGCCAGAGGCTTCTCGGTGCCTCATAGACCTCGCGCTCATCGCCGGGGAGACGGTAGGGCCCCCTGTGCAGCATCTTCTCAAGGTTGAAGGGGGGCTTGCCCCGGCCCGTGACAAGGGAGACTCCCACATAGACGGCGATCGCGCTCAGCATCGCGATGAACCACAACACCTGCCCGTTGATGGGAAATGGCCGGCCGTAATGGGCCTGCCAGAACTGCGGCACAACAAGTCCGGCCACACCCAGCACGGCCCCCACAGTGAGGGCGCAATAAGCTCCCGCCGTGGTGCCCCGCCGCCAGTAGAGTCCTCCGATGATAACCGCGCCTGAGCCTCCCAACCATATGGTTCCGGTGATGGCGAAGAAGAAGAGGATCTTCTGCCCCATCGGATACCAGAGGCTGAACAGAAACGCGAACACCGCCACCCCGATGACCGATGCCCGCAGCAGGCGTATGTGCTGGTCCGGCGTCAGCTGCTTCTTGCGCAGTGGCATCACAACGTCCTGGATGAAGATGCTGCCCCAGGAGTGCAGATAGGTGTCGTGGGTGGTGAAGGATACGAAGAGCATCGTAGCCGCCAGCAACCCCTTGATCCCGATCGGCAGAATCTGAGCCATCGCCAGTGGGACCCGCATCTGCCCCTGCACGTACTCGTTGGGGATCGTTTTCAGACTCTGGTTGACGGCCTCCGCCTGCGCAGCGAACTCTGGTAGCTTCATGATCGCGAGAGCTGCAAGCGGCATAATGAGCATCACCAACGCCTGAGGAATCCATCGCCAGACGCCGATGATGCCGCCCATCTTCTGCTCATGCGGGGATTTCGCTGAGCTGAAAAAACCCTGTGACCCCTGCCAGGACATGTAGCCGTAGAAGCTCCCAAAGACGGCGATTGCGAAATAGAAAAAGTTGAAGTCCTCCACCTGGCTGGTTTTGAACGGGTGGATCATGGAAGCCTTTTCGGGGGCCATGGCCAGGGCCTGGGCGATCTGGTCCCAGCTTACCAGCAGGACCAGACTCGCGGAAACCACCACAAATGCGATGGCGCAGAAGATGCCCTGGACGCAGTCGGTCACCATCACCGAGACCTGGCCGCCCATCGTCACGAAAGAAACGGATAATCCCAGGTCGAAGAGCATCAGGGCGGGAAAAGTCGGTATGTCGAACGGCAGGCCCGGGATGGAGAACGCCTCGGGGAGGCCGCAGAAGTACATGATGAAGCGGGCGGAGACTGCCGGGAAGATGCCGAAATTCAGGATCCCTGAGATCCAGCACAGGATGCCTGCGAACACCCGGAAGTTGCGGGAATACCGCATCTCGAAGAACTGCGCCATCGTCATCGCGCGGGTCTCGCGGAAGCGGTAGTAGACCCAGCCTGTCAGCAAAATGATGACGCCACTTGGGATGCCCATCAGCTCCCACCATTTGGGAGGGAGTCCGGCTGAGTAGATCATCTCGAAGGCGCCCACGAAGGTGACGACCCCCACGCCTCCCATCTGGGTGGCGATGGTCAGCAGGTAGCGTCCTGCCGAGCGGTTGGCTGACAGGAAATCCGCCACCCCCTGCATGTAGCGCTTCGTGCTCAGGCTGAAGACCCGGAGCGCGACAATCGCAAGGATCACGATGCCCCAGTCGAGCAGGCTAAGATTCACCCCTGCGATGCTCCTGCGAAGATCTGGAAGGGAGACGTGTTCAAGGCTCTCACGGTGCGGAAAGCCTCGTGTTACGATACTGGCCCGGCCGCATGCCGGTCACTTCCAGAAAGACCTGGCTGAAGTAGTTCTCGTCCTCGAAGCCCACACGCTGTGCTATCTCCGAAAGGTTGAGGGATGGGTCGCGCATTAGCTCCTTGGCTTTTGCCACTCGCACCATGCGGAGATACGTCCGGAACGAGACTCCGCAGACCGCCTTGAAAAGCGGCCCCAGGTAACTGGCGCTCAGACGGACATGGTCTGCAGCGGTCTGCAGCGAGATGTCTTCGTGGTAATGGGCATCCACATACCGCCGCACTGCCTGAGCGATCTGGAAACTACGCGTCCGCGCCCGGTGAGCGGCTGCCGGTGACGTCTGGAAAGGGGGCTGCCCGATAAGCCGTTCCAAGACCTGGCGCTCCCGCTCGTGAATCCGGATACACCGCAGTGTGGAGACCGCTTTCTGCAATGCCTGATCCAGTTCCTCCGTGGCAAACGGCTTTGCAAGAAGGTCAACAGCGCCCATCTGGACCGCCAGACGGGCGTGCTCGAAGGATGGATTGCCCGCGACACAGATGAACAGGGGGTTCCTGTCCAGCAGTCCCTGGAGCTGACGGCCCAGGGGAGCGTCGGTGAGCGAAGGCATTTCAAGGTCCAGGACCACGATGTCGGGCTGGAGACGCAGCGAAAGATCTATGGCATCTGTGGCGGCCTTTGCCTGGCCGGCCAGACGCAAGGGTAACCGTGCCCGTTCAATCGCTTGCTCCAGCGCAGCGCGCGTGTCTTCATCAGAGTCCACACACAGGACAGTGATCTCCTGATTGATAGTGTTAGTGTCTGCAGAGGTCATCTTGACCCCTTCCGCGTCGCGTGTCCGGATCATCGAATGCTCCTTGTGGAAGCCCTTACGATCAGCTGCGGCGGCACGAAGGCCCGCAGCATGCCGTTCAGCCCGGTCCCGGAGATGAGGGACTGGCAGCCGATCCTGCCCACTTCGAAGAGGTTTTGTCTGATGACAGTCAGGGGGGCGAGCATATGCTCTGCCAGCTCGATATCATCGAACGCCACGATCGAGAGGTCCCGGGGCCACTCAACGGCCATTTGCCTGAGCTGGTTCAAGGTGTGCCGGGTGGAGCTGTAACCGTCGGTCAGGATCGCAGAGAACTCCGGACCTCCACGACGGGCTTTCAGCTCTTCGGCCGGAATGGTATAACCATCGGTGGGAAGACGCAGCGCGCTGGCGTGTTCCAGGAACGCCCGGTAGCGCTCCCGTCCTGAATGATTGATTGGGGCTGTCAGGTCAGAGTGCGCATAGAGGATTCTACGGTGCCCCAGCGAGACCAGATGCTCCAGTCCCTGGCGAATACCATCCGCGTTGTCCGTTTGCACAAAGGAAAGCCCCGAGCGGGGATGCTGGACGTCCAGAAGGATGGTGGGAATTCCCTGCTTCTTTATCCGCAGCGCCATCTCCCGCGACGGCCGAAGGAGCAGGCAGCCATCGAACGGTCCCTCGTCGGTGGCGGGGCGGAAGTTGCTGTAGACGCTGGTGTCCAGAGACCACCCTGCATCTTCAACGGCGCTTCTGACCCCTTCGACCAGTTCGCGGACGAACAGCCCGGAAAGGAAGCCGTCGTCCAGATAATCCACCACCAGCACCAGCCGCCCCGTCTTCCGCTTCTGTAGGAGGTGTCCGGGGAGATCCGCCACCACCGTTCCATAGCGGGGCCTTCGGACCAGAAAGCCTTCCTTTGTCAGTGCCTGCATTGCCAGCTGGACGGTTTTGTGACACACCCGGTAGTCCCGGGCCATCTCCAGAGTGGAAGGCAACCTGGTTCCGGGCTGGAGGCGTCCGCTGAAGATGTCCTCTTTCACCAACTCCTTCAGCTGAGCGTAGAGCGGGTTGCGGCTGTTCAGTTTCAGAGCGCCCAAGGTAACTTCTCCTCCCTCGCGATCACAGCCTGAATTCCTTAAGTGGTGCGGTGGCCACCGCGAGACATTGATCGCCGCAGCCGTAGTAGACAAAAACCTCGTCTCCCAGGGTCACTGCTCCGCAGGTATAGACCACGTTGTCTACGAAGCCTTTGAGTTCGTACTCTTCCTCCGGTTCAAGGATGGGCTCTTCCTGAACCCTGAGGATGCGGCCGGGGTCTTCCGCGTCCAGCCACATCACCCCCAATCTGTAGATCCTGTTGCGGTCTTTTCCGTGGAAAATGACCACCCATGCCTGATCAGTCTTGAACGGTGTGGCTCCGATACCCAGTTTGGCTTCTGTCCAGTGTCCCCATTGGGCGCGAAGAAGGATCTTTGTGGAGTGCCAGCGTTTCAGGTCGGGGCTTCGCGATATCCACAGGTGGGGGAGCACTCGGTGGAACAAAACAAACTCGCCGTCCACCTTTTCCGGCAACAGACCGCCTGTTCTCTGAGAGTAGTCCGGCATTAGCACTCCGCGTTTTTCCCAGTTGCGGAGGTCTTTGCTGACTGACCAGGAGAGGACTTCGTGCAGGCTGGAAGTGGTGCAGTAGACGGCGTAGAACTGTCCCTCGATGCGGCAAACGCGGGCGTCTTCCGCTCCGTCCGTGAGGGGGTGAGGCTCGCCCGCGACGTCAATCACCGGTCCCGGCAGCCGCTCCTCAATGGTCACCCCGTCCGGCGATATCGCCAGACCGATACGGCTGACAGGCCAGATATGGTCGGTTGATGGCCGTGTGTCTTCGCCTTCCGCGCGGTAAAGAAGGTGGACCTTGCCATTGTGCAGGATTGCTCCAGCGTTAGAGACGTGCCTGCTCTCCCAGGGATGCTGCGGGTCAGGCAGCAGGATCGGGTTTTTCGGGTGCCGCCTCAGTTTTACCATCGCCAGTGTGCTCCTTTGCCTAAAGTCCTTTCAGACAGGCATCCACCAGTTCCGGGATTCGTCCTGTCGCCAGACACACGCAGGTATCCGCCGCGCCGTAATACACGAGGAGCTCATCGCTGCCAGGCCAGCAGACTTGCCCCGCCGAGAACACTGTGTTGGGGACAATGCCTGTGCGCTCATACCCGGCTTCGGGCATCAGGATGGGGCTGAGGGTCTTCCCTATGACGCGGCAGGGATCATCGCGATCCAGCAGCGCCGCTCCCAGGGAATACATCGTTCCGGCGGATGTTCCGTAGACTCCGTGGTAGATAACCAGCCAGCCTGCATCCGTCAAAATGGGGGGACCGCACGGCCCGACCTTTGCCGTGTTCCACCACAGGTCTCCTTTCAGCAGCGGGCGATGACGTCCCCAATGGATCAGATCCGGCGAAGACGAAATCCAGATAGTGGCTCCGGCTGCCTGGGATGCCGGACGGTCCAGCCGGAAGTAAAGGCCACCGATCTTATCAGGGAACAGAACCGGGCAGCGGTTGTCCGGCAGGGAGATGACCTCCAGCCGTTCGTAGCGCTTGAAGTCATCCGTCTTCCCCAGCATGCCAATGGTTCCGTGGGTCCATCCGCTGGCCGGGTATACGATGTAGTAGGTGCCGTCCAGCAGCGTAACGCGAGGGTCAATGGTCCATTCATCAAGTCCGGCAAACGGGCCTTCCACGGCCAGCGTGATGAGCGGCTCCGGAGCCACTTGGAAGGTGATGCCGTCATCACTGAATGCCGGCACGATCCTGGGGTGACCTCTCAACGGCACAACGGACAACAGCAGGACGACCTGCCCGTTGTAGATGGCCGCCCCGGGATTCATCACCGCGGCGCAACCGGGAATGTCGGACGGCCGGAGTATAGGGTTGGCCGGGTGCCGCTGTAACAGAGTGCGCACGGTCTCGTTCATGCCCTTACCTCCTGTCGTGACGGGAATAGGGCGTAGCGCCGGACCGCGTCATAGAAGGCGGCGACATGCTCCACCGGGGTGCAGGGAGCCATGTTGTTCGCCGCGATGAAGTAGAAGCGTCCTCCCTCCAGAGCTCCGCTGTCGCAGATGCGCCGGACCTCCGCCTCGATCGCCTCCACCGGGCCATCCTTGAGCAGCATCACCGTCGGCCCGCCAGCGATCAAAACATCCGGCCCGAGCGCTTTCCGCAGCGCCCCGTGGTCCACGGGAAAGCCTGTGTCGAAACCGCACGCCCCCAGCTCCCGCACAATGGTGGGAAAATGCCGCGTGGCGTCTCCGCACAGATGCACGAACAGCGTTCCCGGCTCACAGAACTCATCCACGATCCTGCGGTGATACGGCAGCACGTGCTCCGTGTAATGCTCCACCGAGAGCATCGCGATCGCGTCATCCGCCAGCCAGAAGTTCTTCCGCCGGTAGATGCCTGCGTCCGGGGAATCGGGCAGCTTCTCCCACCGGTGCTCCCGCAGCGCCTTCATCCGCCGGATGATGTTGCGGGTGATGTAATCCATCAGGGCGTGGAACCGCTCCGGCTCGGCCAGCATGTCCAGCATCACATCCGGGCCGCGCATCTTGACCGCGCAGTCGAAAGGACCGTCCGTCCCTTCTCCTGTGATCGCCGCCGGCGGCCTGACGGGCGCTCCCCTGTGCTCCAGAGTGGGACAGATCTCCACCATCGCATCGAAGAACTCCACCGCCCGTCCCACCAGCCCGTCTTTCAGGGGATCGGGGTCCGGCAGGTCATAGAGCCTGTCCGGCTCGCAGGCCAGCAGAGGAAGCGTGTCGGGGATGAGGTGAGGGTGATAGACCACCTCGCAGCCAAACCAGCTTGCCTCCCAGCTGTTCTGGAAGTCGGTCGCCAGCTGCCACCCTGCGGCGGGGACGCCCATCTCCCGGTCGCAGAGCACATGGAAACTCAGCCACTCCTGGAACTCCAGCTGGGCCTGAATCTGGATCTGAACGTCCTGGAAGTAGTCCCGGAACTCCCAGCCGCGGGTGTTCAGGTCCGGGTTCAGGAAGTAGTTGCTGATGCTGCCTCCCACAACGCAAGGAGCCCGGTGCGCCTCGCGCCGATGGAACGCATCCCACAGGGCTCGCACCTCCTCGTTGTGACGCGCAAAGTCAACCGGCCGGGCGAGAAACGATGACATCACACCCCCTCCTTCAGCGTCAGGCGGTAAAGGACCCCGCGGACCCAGTCGGCCTCCACGTGGCCGTCGCGAATCATCAACGCAGCGGGCCGGGGCTCGATTCCTACCAGGGTGCGCCCGTGAAGAGGCAGTCGCCGTCTTCTACTGTCCAGGCTAAAGATCCGCCCTTCAACGTCGGAAGGAAACATCACGAGAGCCCGCCCCTCGACACTCTCGGCCACGATCTTTCCTGCGCTCTCCATCTGCCATTTTCCGTAACCCAGAAAGCGGGCACGTCCCCACGGTTTCTCTGCAGCAAGCTGCAGAAGGGTGGACAGAATGCCCATCGTCTCATCCGGGATCGGGTCGCCGCCATGGAACGTGTGACTGTAATAGAGGGAGGGAATCCCGTAGACCGTGGCGGCCAGATAAGCCTCCTCCGCCCAGGACGCCCGCATAAGGCAGCCATCCATCTGCACCGGCGTGCCGGGGCAGCCCGCGGTGCAGATGCGGGCCCGACGCTGGATTTCCAGGGGGTCCCGGTGCACATCGTGCGTCCTGTTGGTGCTGAATAGCCCGTCGAAGTGGGGATCGCCGGCGCTCCAGTTGATGTGCACATCAGATTTGACCTTCCGGGCCTCTTCGGCGAAGATCTCTAGCCACAGGCGAGCTTCCCGCAGCCCCATGCCCTGTTCCGGACAATGGTAGCGGGCATTACCGGGACTGCGAAGCCGGAACAGGAAATCCAGCTTCAGTCCATCTGCATCCAGGCCATTCCTTCCGAACAGCCGGCGTGAGATCTCGGCGGCGTAAGCACGAAAGGTGGGGGCGGTGGCGTCAATAGCTCCCACTGCCGCGTCTTGCGGCAGATCTGGTTCCAGCACGTGGAACTCCCTGGCCAGACGCCCGCGTCCACCTGTCAAGGCTGTATGGAAGGGAAAGTACCAGAGAAGCACTTTGTGCCCGCGGGCATGAAGCCACCTTATGAGCTCAGGAAGATCTTCAAAGCGCACTGAGGGAACCGGGTCCGCGTTCCAGGGATCCGTCCAGAACGCGTCAATGATCACCGTGAAACCTTCCCAGCCCAGTCGCCGTTCCAGCGCTGCAACCTTCTCCCTGACCCAGTCCGATGTATAAGCAGGGTGAGCCCAGTCGCGGTCAGTACACCAGTGCGGCTGCATCTCGATGATCTGGTCGCCGTAGGTGCAATAGAACGGGGCCTTCCACCAGCCGGGAAGGTTTCGCTCCTCGATTGGCGTGCCGTCGGCCTGCCCGAGTTCCACCAGCGCAGCCCGGAATCTTTCCACCAGACACCAGGGATCCTCAGCAAAGACGAACACAACAGGGGGGGGCGAGTAGTATTCCCCGGCCCCGGTTTCGATGTGCCCGGACGGCCGGTCAATGAGGATCTCCCAGGAGTCGGTCAGAAGCATTCCTTCGGCGTCGGGCAAGCTGGCCAGTCCTATCCCGGCCCATCCTGCGGGCATATGGATGCCTACCAGCGCTGGAGGTGGCGTGAGATAGCTCTGCACGCTCGTGGAGCACGGAACCAATGAGAACAGCGCTTCTTCGCTATCGCGCCCGTGCAAAGGGGCCGGTGCGAATCCTTCTAACATAGATCCCAGTTCGAGGCCGCGCGTGTCGCGGGAGAAAAGCAGGGTCTCGCGCACCCGCAGGGGAGTTGCTGCCTTCCCCACGAACCGCACGACCAGGAAATTCTCGTGCGCCTCAAAGCTCAGGTGGTGCTCCGCCCAGACCGTTCCCCGCGCAGTCAGAGTTACTCGCCTCTCCTCTTCAGATCTCCACTGGACAGCGCTCGGCGTTTCCTCTTCCCTGCCGTCAGCCAGAACCGTCCTCGCTGCTGCCGGGAAGCGGAAGAGGGGTGTGTGATCCGGCAAGCGGAGCCACGCCCAACCGGACTCAGGGCTCACCTCCAGAAGCCAGGTGCGGCCGCGCAGGAGGAATTGTCCTCCGCTGGCGTGCTCTCTTTCCGCTGTGGCTTCAGTGCCGCGGCTCTGCATCGCTCAGTTCCTGCGTCCTTTGACGGGAATCTGCTCTCCGGGCCTGGCCATCGCCTCCCGTCCTGCTTCGATGAGCGCGATGATCTCGATGGTGTCTTCATAGGGGGCAGGGGAGGGGCCACCATCAAAGAAGGCGCACATTGCGTCCGCCAGGTCGCGGAACATATCACCGGTGGTGAACCGGTACGCGACGGTCCCTTCGCCGAAGATGATGCTGGCTTCGAAGGGATGGCCGTACCACTGATCACCAATAGAGCAACCCGGTTCGAAGAGATTGAAGCCGCCTATGCGTCCGTCCGGATAGCTGACGCCGAACTGCATAAAACTGCCATCTCCGAAGTAGGTCACGGATGAGGCCCCGTGTCCCAGCAGGATCACCAGCGGCTCGATGACATGCACGGCATAAACGGCGAAGGAGCTCGGGCCCCGAACGCTCACCGCCCTGGCCGGATGCTGCTTGCCGATCCCTTCCCGGAACTCCCGGATTTCCGGAACGAACCGCAGCGCAGAGGTGGTGAACATGGGGGTGCCCGAGCTCACTGCCAGGTCAATCAACCTGACCGCCGTCTCTGTGTCAGGGGCGAATGTCTTGTCGACGTAAACCGGCTTTCCCGATCGAAGCGCCTCCTGGCAAAGATCCCAGTGACGCTCTGGGTTGTTGGGCGAAAGCACGACGAGGCAATCCGAGTTCTCGACCACCCGGGCCGGACTCTCCAGCAGCTCGACACCGTTGTCCTCGCACCATTTCCTGCTGTCCACGCCATCGGCGGACACTTCCCCATAGGCGTAGGCAACATCGAAACGGTCCCCAAAGCTGCCTTCGCGGATCAGCTTAAGGTAGATGTCCGCGTGGAAGTTCTTCAGGTAATGGTCTATGAATCCTATCTTTTTCATCTGCGGTCAGCTCCCGGATGGGTGGGTGTCTCGGGTTCCCTCTCTGCTGCAATAAGAACAAATGTCTCGGGCTTCAGCGTGACTTTCAGCCGTCCCTGTCGCGGAGTCAGATTCTCTCCCGTGGGGGCATTCACGAAACGGGCTCCGGAAAAACCGGTCCAGCGCAAAGTGACCTCCGCGTCTTTTTTCAGCTGCAGGTTGGAAATAACAGCCAGCACCCGGTCCTCTCCCTTAGTCTTCCAGGTGGCCACCATCACTTCGCGGAGCTTGGGACTCTCAATCGTCCAGAACGGATTTGCGCGCCATCCCGGAGTGAACTCCGCGTGGCGGTGGTTGTAACGGTAGAGGACGTCCAGCACTTCCATCAAAGTCTGGCGGTTCAGATAGCTCGCACCTCCGATGGGTACGCCGTGCGGAAGGAACCAGGCAAGCGCCATGACGGTCTGATGGTCCCGTTTCAGCTCCTCCTCGTCCTCCCAGATCAAGGGAAGCCACATGTTGGTGACGCCGTAGTTGGTGGAAAGCCCCCGGGTACGGAAGAAGTCCAGCCCAATACAGTCCGCAAAGGATCCTGCCGGATCAAACGTGCTGGTGCCCGTCTGGGGGTAACCGGTGAACTCCCCGGTTAGCCACTCGGTGGCATAGCCCATCACAGACGGCACAAACTCCCAGGAGTGGATCCAGTAGTGGTATCGAGGGAAGCCTGGCCGCTCTGGCGCTCCTTCTGCCAGAAAATGCGGAGCTTTGACGTGGTCCTCCAGGAAGAGGCACATCCGCTGATTGAACTCGCGACCCTCCAGCACAGGCACTGTCAGGTGCCGGCGGCCTTCTTCATCCACCCATCCGCAACCGTGATGCGGATTCCAGCAGCCCATCTGGCCCGACTGCCATCCGTCGAAGTAGATGCCATCCGTGCCCAGCTTCTGAACGTTCTCCACCGCCCAGCCGTAGAATAACCATTTCCGGAGGGTATAGGAACGTCCGCAGTTCTGGTAGGTAGGCACACCGTTCCAGTTCAATACAGATTCCGGCAGGTTCTTCCACTCCAGGTCGAAATCCCGCATCCAATGATCGTGGTAAGAGATCTTCTGCGGGCAGGATGCCACCGTTACAAGCGAGACACCGCGATCGTGCGAATCTTTCAGGTGCTCCAGAAACTGCTTCGCATCCACGTTGTAGGGGTTGTTGAGCCCGAGCATGATGGTGGTCATCGGCTCCGGCCACACCAGTTCCATGTCCACCCATTCGGGCTTCTGGTTCGAGAACCGCCAGGGTTGCCAGTGCTTGCTGGTGGCCACCATGCCGTGCCAGTCCGGTGGCAGGGGTTTGATGGGTGTGGCCTGGATGCCGAAGACAAACCGCCGCCCGTCGAGAGATGCCGGCCGCTCGATCAGGTTGATGGCGTAGGTGTGCCTGTCTTTGCCCGGGATGATGGTTGCGAAGTTGTCCTCCGAGCGAGGAATCCAGTGCTGGAGGGTAGCGAAGGTGAAACCGAGCCCCCGGTCCTCATTGCCCAGCCAGTGATAGAAATTCACGATGGATTCGTTCGGCAACGGCTGCCAGGCGATCCGGACAGGTCTGTCTGGAATGGCGCCCGTGAGATTCCTCGTGAAGGTCTGATACAGATGGGTCTGTGATGCGTCCATTCTGGTGAGGACGCGCAAGGAGTCAACCTTCCGTCCCTTTATCTGGTCCGTGAGGGTCAACTGCACCCAGATGAACCCGTCGAATTCCGCGAACATATCCGCGCGGACGCCGATGCCCCGGGCCTTTCCTTCCGCGAAGAACGTGACCCGTTTGCGGTTCTGCGCTGTGACGCGGAACGAGTCCATCGGAATGGCAAACTCCTGACCACCGGCCGAGACCACCAGCTTCATGGGTTCAGCCAGCAGGTGCACACCAAGGCTCTTGATTTTGGAGGGCAGGATGCTACCGGGCTCCCAGGTGACCGTCCGGCCCCAGATATCCAGCGTCCGCCCATTCATCTTGACTGGGCGCCAGGGCAGAGGTACGCGGTCGGTCTTCCCGTAGTCATCGTAAATGGTGCTGGTCAGCCAGACAGGGTCTTCCGGAATGTGGAAGGAGGTTTCGGCGGAAGCCATCTCGTCGCCCGCAACCGAAGTTGCGGTTACCTTGCATTGATACTCTCCGGCAGGCAGACGATTCCAGTCCAGACGCAGCTCATGCTGGCCGGCAGGCCCGGCCGCCTGCCGCGTCAGCACGGTCTTGCCCGCCTGATCCTGCACGGTAACCCGTAAGGTTACTGGCTTCTCCTTCAGGCGGCTATTCAGGCCGGTGGTATCTGCCGTCAGAATCGTATAGCGGCGTGAGGGAACATTGCCGGTTCGCACGACCAGGGGTGGCAAGACCCGCACTTTGCCTCGCCGCAGCACAAGATCCCGTTGGGCTTTGCCGTCTTCGCTTGCCAGAGCCATCCGGACTGCCAGCCGGTCAATGGAGGTGTCCTTGGCTTCGTTGGGAAAGCTGAACGTACGGGTGGACGATGGCGGGACGTCCAGCGTGGTACTGAATGATTTGATTGCGCCAATGATGGTCCTGTAGGCATCCTCGGTGGTACGGCTGCCCTCCTTGCGCATATCCAGGTCCAGGTTGACGCGCACGGGAGCACTCCCCGGGTTGAACACGCGCCCGGCAGGAGCTGGTTCCCCGAAATGAAACGCCCCCAGCGTGGTCAACTGGACATACGGTTCTCCCGGTCCAAGAAAGATCAGTGTGGCATGATCGGGAATGTGGGAGAAGAGCTTGTCCTTGCGCTCACTCAGCGCCGCCCACGGCCCGGCGCGATTTACGGCAGCATTGATGCTCCAGCGATCGCCTGCCGACGGCTTTGACGTTTCCAGCGTAGTGTAAGGGATGGCAAACTCCGCAAACCAGTATTTCCCGGCCGGAAGTCCCCAATCCGCCGGGAGAGCGGATCCTTCGGCCTCCCCTGCCGCGGCTTTGAACTCTCCATTCCAGTGCAGCGTGTCATTCTTGAGGTCCGCCGTGACACCGGCAGGGTTCGTAATGAACTGAAAGACGTTTTTCAGGTCCGGGCTGAGGAACAGTTCGATACTGTCGTCGCTCACCAGAGCGGCGACATCTCGCTCCGTGACGCGCGCTGAAAGCGGCCGCGAGGCGTCCTGCGGGGTGATGACCAGTACATAGATGTGACTGGGCCCATATGCGGTGAAGATCACCGGGCTATCCGGCAGCAGCGAGACCTCTGTCGCGCTGTGGAATCCTGCGGTGGCTGCCGCGCAGTCCCACTCGCCGGGGCTGATAACGCCGTCAACCGCCGGGGGCGTGGCGGTCCAGGACGCGGTCACGGTCCGCTCCCTTTCGTGGAGTTCCTTCAAGGGGTCGAACTCGGATGCATACCCCATTGCCCCTCCTACCGCCGTCATTGCCAGCGCGAGGCTCGCACTGATCCAGCAACGTATCATCGTTTTAGCCATCCGCCTGACCTCCTGGGACGGAGTCTGTGAAATAAGGTGCACAATGTGCATTATTCAGTTGCCATTCAGCCCCGCAAGGACCGTCGGGGATCCTCTAACAGGGACGAATGATCACCTTGATGTCGCGCCTCTCCCGCAGAGACTGAAGCGCATCAGGGATGTCTTCGAGTCGGCCGGTCCGCGTTATCAGCTTGAACACCGGCAGCTTTCCTGTTCGTACCCACTCCAGGACCTGTGGCGCGGCCCGGCGGGCCTCTTCGAGATGCGCGTTGGCCAGCATGATTCCCCGCTCCTCCAGAAGGGATCTTTTCGACTCCCAGTCAACCCCGACCCCGAACGGGATGATGACGCCTCCGGGCGTGAGGACTTGCAGAATGTCGTCCACAAGATCCCGGCCGGTTGTGTCAATCACAACATCCACCGTCTGGCCTCTGTCCCGCAGAATGCGGAAGGGCTCTTTCCCACCCTCGAATACTTCGGCCGCGCCCATCTCGTGAGCCAGTCTGCGGCGCGCCTCGTGCCGGTCGCTCGCGAGGACCTGCGGGATGCCCAGCAGGCCACACTCCCGCACATAGAGCTGACCTGACGGTCCCAGTCCCAGAACCAGCGCCGAGCGTGCGGAGCGGATCCGTCCGATTACCCCTTCCGGCACGAAGTAGCGCGTCGTCCCGATAGACAACTCCAGCAGGGCAGCCTCCTCGGCAGGCATGTCGGGCGGCACTCGGACCGCGGCCATATAGTTAGGGTAGAACTGGCAAAACTCTGCAAATCCTCCGCAGGGTGGGCACCAGCCGGCGATCCGGTCGCCCGGCTGCCAGCCCTGCACTTCCGCTCCCACCTCCTCCACAACTCCGCAGACTTCGTGCCCCAGGATCACAGGCCACGGCCTGTTTGGCCAGACGGTTGTGGGGTCATCCGCCTCTACAACCCTCAGATCGGTAGCGTTGCAGATCCCTACGGCCTCCACTCTGACGAGCACACCCTCCGGGTGGATCTCCGGCCGCTCTACCTCCTGCAGGTTTAACCGACCCTTGCCTGTGAGGACCATCGCCCGCATCTCTTTGCCTGCTGTCCGGTCAGAGTTCATACCGCAACTCCAGGGCACCGCTTTCGTTCTCCAGGCGCTTCAACTGCTCTAACACATAGTCCACACGGTATCCATCTGCAGCGGTGCTTCCCAGGCAACGGCCTTCTGCGATACCTGTCACGAAGGCTTTCATCTCCTCCGCCCATTGCGATTCCCAGAAGGTGAACAGTTCTCTCGGGCCTTCCCCGTCTGCGGGGTGGAAGGTGGCGCGGGGAGGAATTTTGCCCATCCAGTCTGCTCCCCGCGCCGCCAGGCGTCCGTTCACACCATTGACCTCGACAATCTCTTCCCACGTGCTGCCAGCATAGCCAAGTCCCCGGGCACGGGTCTGGACCATCTGCAGGCTGACGTAAAGCCCGTCCGGGAAGCGGAACATGAAGCTGTTGGTATACTCATTGCCGCTGGCGTCGCGTCTCAGTGAGCCCCACACCGCCTCTGGAAGACCGAAGTAGAACATCATCAGGTCCAGCAGATGGCTTCCCGAGTGCACCAGAAAGCCACCTCCGGCCCGCTTGATGTCGGCGTGCCAGCTTGATGGCTCCCTGCCCGGGCCCTCCAGGACCGGATCTCCCGAAACCGTCAGCCGGAAAGAAGCCGTTGTGACCGGCGCGATCTGGTGGAGCCTCTGCTTGACGGCAGAAAAGGCGGGATTGAAGCGTTTCATGTAGCCCATCTGGAAGACCAGTCCGCTAGCCTCTGCCCGCCGGGCAACCTCCAGCGACTGGGCAGCTGATGTGGTGAGAGGCTTCTCGCAGAAAACATGTTTCCCGGCATCCAACGCCTGAAGCGCTGCAAAGTAGTGAGCATCGTTCGGCAAAGCGATGATGACCGCCTGGATATCCGGGTCCGCCAGTAACTCCTCATATGTCTCGCGGACACGTGCTCCAACCCGCTGCGCGGCGCGAGCGGCTTTTTCCCTGTCCACATCACAGACAGCACGGATCGGGATGCCTGCTAGCTCTGCGCCCTCCAGCAGGCATTGTGAGATAATCCCGCATCCCGTCAGACCGATACCGGGAACATTTGGGTCCAGCGTTTGCCCGGCGCTCACGATATGCCCCCTGTGATGCCGGCCTGCCGCTGGCAACGATCAATGATGCGCGACACCCTGAGCCCTTCTTCGAAGGTGGCCAAATCGGTTGGGCGGCCCTGCAGCGCCTCTCGGAAGGCGCGGTACTGCTCGATGAAGCGCACATCGCATCCCGCCGGGAGCTGAAGACGTTCGGGGTCATGTCCCGGGCGGTACGCCGTAACCGTCGCCCCGCTGGTGGCATAGTCGTATTCCAGCGCCATTTCGCTACCAATGATCTCGAACCGGGCTTCGGGTTTAGGGCTGACATAGCTAACACTGATGAGTCCTGCAACGCCCGATTCGCTTACCGTCAGAAGGTCTGCAGCCACATCCCCACGTCCTTGCCCGTCAAAGTGAAGGCTGGCATAGACGTCGGCAATCGGTCCCAGAATGAACTGCTGGAGATCAATGCTGTGGCTGCCGTTGTCCATCAGACACCCGCCACCTGAGATGTCCGGTTCGGTCCTCCAGGCAGTCGTCAGGTGGGGAGCAAAGCCGATGAAAGCGTTCCGGAAGGTATGAACTCGGCCTGTCCGTCCCTGCCCGACGTAGTCGCGCATCAGCCGTGCGGCCGGATTGAAACGATGGCAGTAAGCCACATAGGCCGGCAGCCCGGTCTCTCCCGCCAGATCCGCGAGCGCCTCCGCGTCACGGACGATGTGCGCCAGCGGCTTCTCGCAGAGCACCGGCACTCCAGCGCTCAACAATGCGCTGACCACCTCCCGGTGTGTATTCGGAGGGGTGCAGACGATAGCTGCATCGGGCAGCGTCTCAGCCAGCAAGTTCTCTACTGTGGGGAAAGGCTTAGCTCCCCACTGGGCTGCGAAGCGCTCCGCCGCTTTGCGGTCAATATCCGCGACAGCTAGCAGACGGTCTTCCTCAAATTCTCGCACGCATTCCGCGTGCGCCCGGGCGATCCCCCCGCAGCCAATGATGGCGACATTCACTTCAGTCTCCTTTCTCTGCTCGCATTCGCTGACCGGATGAGAATCGGCGTGGCTGGCCGCTTATTCAAGATCCCACAGAGTATCGTCCTTACTCAGATCCCCATATTTGGGCATCCAACTGGCGTGCCCGTCTGCCCAGGTAACGTTCAGCCCCTTCCTGTGACGGGAGGCGGTAAAACTGTCGTAGCCCTTGGGGATGCCTCCATATCCTGGATATTGCCCCTTGGAGATGGACGGCGGGTATGCGTGGTCGGTGCGGATCCACTGCCCCTGATACTGCACCGGATGGGGCTGGGTTTCGATGATCATCACTGTCTGGGCAGGGTTAGCGATCTGGGCATCGCGGATCTGGGGACCTCGCACCTGCCAGTCGGGGGTCATGTTGCCAAGGTACCAGGAGTTGTACGCGTAAGAGGCGGATCCTCCGAATCCCGGATTGAAGGTCAGGGGGTCGGACGGGCAGATCAGGATCTTCCAGGAACTGCTGCAGTATTTCTCCAGGCCCCAGTACACGTAACCCCACGGCGTCCTGCCCGGTACGCTCAGGAGGATCACCGACCCGGGGCGGGGTTCTTGAACGGTGAAATAGCCGCGCGGGAAGAAACCCTTATGATCGTCTACATACATCATCATGGCCTTGCCCAGCTCGTTCTGATGAGCCAGGCAGGCTGACTGCCGGCCCCTTTCGCGGGCAGCTGCGAACACAGGGAAGAGAATGGCTGCCAGGATGGCAATGATGGCGATGACGACGAGAAGTTCGATCAGGGTGAATGCTTCTCGGCGGCCGACAGTTTGGCGTGGGATGACTGGTCTGGCATCCCCCGCCTGGGTGCTACGGGTCAAGATTCCCATTCGTGCTTCCATCGGACTACACCAGCCTTCTCAGCAGGATTCGCCGCTTATTGTGCCGTCACTAAGGTGCATAATGTGCATATTATCAGTGCTCCCGGACCCCTCGCTGGTCGTCTTGACTGTCAGAAAAAGCGGAGGGGATGAAAACGTGCGCAGCCACTGCGCTCCGGTCTCTGTGTTTTCAGAATACCGCACCTTCATCGTGGAGTAAATGGGTTTTGCAATGAAAACTCAAGAAAACCGAGAGGAAGGTGAGAGGGGTATATGCCAACTCCTGTTGCTCGAAGTCTGAGCTTGCTCTGAAGACACCTACCGTGGGGTTACACCAGTGACGGCAGAATCTGCGCTGCGCGCCTGCGCCACCTGGCGCGCTGCCCCTCCTACGTAGGTCGAGTAGCGCGCCGCAGGCGCGCGTATCGAGACGGCGCCAGAGTGCTTGGGATCCAGGTTTCCCACGAGACGGCGCACGGCCGCAAGCGCCTGGTGACCATCACCTGCGGAGGCGCAAACGACCCGGGATTTGCGCCTCCAGTGTAGCAGTTTGCGCCTCCAGAGAAAGCGTTTGCGCCTCCGCATTTGAGCGTGTTGGAGGCGCAAAACACCGTGGAGGCGCAAAATCCGACTAGTTCTCCCACTCTATTCTTTTCAGAGAAGAGGGCGAAAAACGGGGGAGAGGATAAAGGCGGAGAAGTGTCCAGATTTTGCGCCTCCAGCGCCTCCAGGGGACGGAGGTGAGACCGGAACAGTCGATCCCTCGGAGGAGGACGGCTTCGAGTATCTTCCCACCGGCGAGGTCAGGTTCCAATGAAGATGCTGAGCACCCTGGCCGCGGCGGGTTCTGTTGCCATCTGTGCCGGACGGCTCGACTGGTGTATCTCAACGGTCGGAGGCGGCCTGTGCTTGGCCCGGCCCCGGGTGGCGCCGGGAACTCGTAACGATTCCGTAATCCTGAAACAATCGGCGGATGAGACCGGGAGGGTATCCATGCCATGATGTAGCGCCAAGCAAATGGCACGGAACTGAGCCGCCCTGTGCCTCGGTGCTTAAAGCGTTGCAGCGCACACCATGAGGGGCAGAGGAAAAGTGCGAAAACCGTCCCGCGGATTCACGCTTATTGAGCTGCTTGTCGTGATCGCGGTTATCGCGATCCTTGCCAGCATCCTTTTTCCCGTTTTCAGCCAGGCGCGCGGCCGCGCGCAGCAAGCCCGCTGTCTCAGCAATCTGAAGCAGCTGGGGCTGGCGTGTCTGATGTACGCCGACGACTGGCACGGGGTTCTCCCGTACCCCGGCGGCGACACCCGCGCACCGGCCTGGGATGAGGATGTCAATGGCGGCCTGGACAAATATATGACGAACAAGTCGGCCGGCGATACGGTCTGGCGGTGCCCGCTGGGCAAGAGACCTACCGTGACGGCCACCACCGGGCGCGGCGCCAGCATGGGCCGTAGCTACTGCTTCAACGACTATGTGCGGCCCTTCAACCGGGGCAGGGGCAACTGGCCCACCACGGGCATGAAGGCCTCTCTGTTCCAGAATCCGGCACGCACAATCCTGATCTTCGAGACCTTCCAGGATGCCACTCCGGAGGCATATGCCTTCCGCAATGGTTCGCCGCATTTCGGTGGGCCGGGTGGCCTTCCCATCTGTATGCACAACGGGAAGATGAACGTGGTTTTCGGGGACGGGCACGCAGCTGCGGTGTTCCCGCCGGACACTTGGTCCAACGCCTATTTTGGCAGTTATCTGCCTAAGCCAGGTTCCACGCGCCCCACTTACGTGCGTGGCAACTATACCGGCGAGATGCCGGATATGTGGGTGCCTTTCTGGCCCTATCAGAACTACCCGTCTCAGTGATTTCCAGTCCTGCGCTCGTTTCGCCTGAAGCCGGCGGCGAGTAGGGCGGCCGGACTGCTGCGAGGCGGTCCGGCGTTCCGCAGAAAGGAGAGAAAAACAGCAATGTTCACGAAAGGACACGGGCGCATTGGCCGGATGCTCCTGGCGTCACTGATTGCAGGCGCCGCCTTCGTCTATCCGGCGGCGGCCTTTGCTCAGATTCCCGTCAGCAGCATCGCCGAAGCCCGCAAACTGGCCATTGATGCCTGGAACTCGCAGGCTCCGGCGGCTCCTTATGTCCGGGTGGCGGGCATCATCACCGCACAGCCCAGCGGCCCGGACCGTATCAGTTCTGCCTATTTCTGGATGCAGGATTCGGCTACTGCCGGCACAGAGCTTCCGCCGGGCAGCGGACGGCGCTACTCGAACGCCATCAAGGTCTTCTTCAGCGGGAACTCGAATGTGGTGGCGTCTCAGCTGCAGCGCGGCGACTATGTTGAGGTCACCGGTCTGGCGAAGATCTACCACGGTGGCTCCACCACCCTGGGGATGGAGGTGGAGATAGACGCCTCGTTCTCCACCGGCGCGTTCGCCGGGTCCGTGGTGAAGCTCGGGTCGGGCAGCCCTCCGCCCCCGCTCGATGTGCGGATCTCGGACCTGCCGTTCGCGGGTGGGATCGGAGGCGGAGAGAATCTGGTCACCCGGCACCGGATCATGGGGCACACCTGGTATCCGGAGCCGTCCACCGATCCTCAGTCCGAACGGCACTTCGTGGACAACCCGTATCAGGGGATGCTTGTGCGCGTGGTGGACGCCCGCAAGTGGGGAGTCTTTACAGTTACCGACACCAGCGGCGCGCAGCGTCTGGGAGACTTCTTCCTGAGCGAAGACGCCTCCCCGGGCCGGGTGCTTCGGGTCCGCGTGCCCTCCACGGCGAATGTGGATCCCAATGCGGCCTCCAACGGCAGCACAGAGCCCGTCATCGGGATGCTGGAGACCCGGCAGGTGCTGGTGGGGCAGAAAGCATACTCGGTGGCGCAGCTTGTGCTTCGCGAAACCGCCGACGTGCAGGAGACTCAGCCGGCCAACTATCCCTGCATCACCCGCACGCAGGCGTTCGTGGACAATACCACTCCAAACCGCACCCGCCTGCCTGGCACCAGCGTGATCATCCAGGCCTGGGTTTCGGCGCCCAATCAGACGGTGACTGCGGACCTGAGCGCCTTCGGCCTTTCGTTGTCTCAGCCTCTCACACCGGGAGCAACTCAGGCCGATCCCTACACCTACACGCTTGTCATCCCATCAGGTCAGGCTCCGGGTCAGTATATCGTGCCGATCCGTTACCAGAACCAGCACGCGAACGTGCTTGTCTCTGTGGCGGCGCGTGTGGACACCATCGGCCAGACCCGCGCGCTGCCGGACGACATGTGGGTGTATGTCAACACGCCGCGCGTCGTGACTTCGGGGGCGCTCGGCTTTACAGGCAGCGTGCCGCCCGGATTCACGGGGGGCTTCCGGCAGTGGCTGTTTGTCGGCGATCCGGACGGCACGGCCGGGATCCTCGGCTTCGGATGGCCGGCGGGCGCACAGGCGGATCCGAACACCTGGATCCGTTATGACATCGGCGAGCGCGTGCTGGTCTTCGGGCAGCTGACCACCTACTTCGCCAAGAGAGAGGTCATCTATCCGGGCGGGACGGCAACGTATTCCATCAAGACCGGCGAGCCCCTCACTACGCCTCGTCCCATGAACATGCGCCTGGACCTGGCGCAGCCGGAAGCGCGGCCGAACCCGATCGGAGCGCTGGTCCGGGTGACGGGTAAAGTGATATCAAGCAATCCGGGTAACCGCCAGTTCATCATTCAGGATGCGACCGGTTCCAGAGCGACGGTGAAGATCCAGTGGCGGCAGCCGTTGCCGCCGACAAGCTGGTACCCGGCGGTAGGGAAGACCGTGACCGTGACAGGTCTGCTGGATGGTTTCCTTACCTCGGACCCGGAGACGGGCTGGGACCGCTATACCGTTGACATCCTGCCCCGCAATGAGGCTGATCTGACCGTCGTGGACTGACTTCCGGCGGACCGGTCTATCGGGCTTGTGATAATCTGCGGGAGGGGGCCCGGGAGCGGGCCCCCTTCTTGCTCCAGGGACCATCGTCTAGGTAAAGAGGTTCGCACATGAGGATACCGCTCGGACTGGCTCTTCTTGCAGCCGTTGTCGTCGCCACTCTGTCTTTCTTCTGGCCTCCTGCGGGGGCAGCAGAGACTGTCACCCTCACCATTCTTCATACGACGGACCTGCACGGCTATGTGCGTTCCCACCTTACTGACGACGGGCAGGAGATGGGAGGGCTGGACCGCATCGGCACACTGATCCGGCGGGAGCGGAGAACTGATCCGGAAGCGATTTTGCTGGACAACGGGGACACCATCCAGGGCAACTCGATGGCGTTTATGTTCAAGGGGCGGCACATCATCGAAGGCATGAACGCGCTGAACTACGACGCCATGACGGCCGGGAACCACGAGTTCAACTTCGGGCTGCGGGTCATCGAGCGGATGCGGCAAGCGTCCCGGTTCCCCTGGCTGTCAGCCAATGTTGTCCGGGCAAGCAGCGGAGAGCCTGTTTTCGAGCCGTTCGTCATCCTGGAGCGCAAGGGCGTCAGGGTGGGGGTGCTGGGGCTGACGGTCTCGGACGTCCCGAACTGGGAGCAGCCGTCCTACATCGAAGGTCTGCGGTTCGTGGACATCATCGCGGCGGCGCGCGAATGGGTGCCGCGTGTCAGGCCGCTCTGCGATGTCCTGGTGCTGCTGGCGCATACCGGAGCGGAGCGCCGCGAGAATGAGAGGTATCCGAGCGCCGCAGCAGCCGGGGCGGACATCGCGCGTGAGTGCCCGGGGGTAGACGTGGTTATCTGCGGGCATCGGCACGTTCCGGTGGAATCGCTGGAGGCGGGCGGAGCCGTGTTGACTGCCGCCGGCAAATGGGGCAGCCATCTGGGGAAGGTGACGCTGGAGGTCGAGAAGTCACCGGACGGGGTACGGGTTGTGTCCCGGAAGGCGCAGTTGATCCCCGTGACAGCGGACGTGCCTCAGGATGCTGTTCTGGAAAAGGTTGTTGCGCCGTTCGAACAGCGCTGGAAGAAATGGGCGGAGGAAGTGATTGGAGAGACCGCCGTGCCGCTTGATTTCCGGCGCGCCCAGCAAGAGGAGACCGCCGCAGTCAACCTGATCCACGATGCCATGAAATGGGCCACAGGAGCCGATGTCACACTCCACGTGGTATTCAACAACAGCACGGTTATTCCCGCCGGCCCTGTCACGAACCAGGATGTGGCGGAGATGTATGAGTACGACAACGCCCTGTGGGTGCTCACCCTGACCGGACGGCAACTGAAGGATTATCTGGAGGACGGCATAGCGGGATATGGCACCTGGCGGTTCCTGACCGCGGCCGGAATCAACTACGTTTTCGATGTCTCCCGCCCCAGGGGAGAAAGGCTAGTACGGGTGGACTATAACGGCCGGCCTCTGGCGGATGATGCCGTCCTCACGGTGGCCATCAACCATTACAACGCGGTGCGGGGCGTTGAGGACAGCCTGTACCGGAAGGCTTCGGATGTGAGGGAAACAGGACGTTGGATCCGTGACGTCATCGCGGACTATATCCGGGCGCAGGGCACGGTCCGCCCTGCGGAGCGCGGCTGGTTCACGGTGGAAGGAGCCGGCGCCGCCCGCCCGGCCGGGTCGGCCCGGTGAGAGCGTTCCCGAAAAGCCCGGGGTTGCGCGTCGGTTCACGCGGGTGGCGGGGCTTTGTGGCGATCATTCTGACCGCCGTTCTCTTTGCGGCCCCCGCCGCTGCCCAGACGCGGGTGGTATTTACCGATCCCCCGAACTCCAGCACCGCGGCACGGGACGCCATCGTGGAGTTCATCAACTCGGCGCAGAATACCCTGGATGTCGCCATCTATACCCTGACGTACGGGATCACTGGAGGGCGGCTGACGGATATCGCCGGAGCCCTGCAGGCGGCGCGCTCGCGAGGGGTAGCGCTGCGTCTGGTCACGGATGTGAACGAGGAGACGGGCACTCAGTTCACTATTCTGGACATCCTCTCGGATGGAGTGGCCAACGGCGTCATCAACCGGGGCGTAGTCCGTTCCGGCAATCCCGGCGGCATCATGCACAACAAGTTCATGGTGGCCGACGGCTGGCGCGTGCTGACGGGTTCCACCAATTTCACGTCTGCAGGGTGCCTTTCACAGGAGAACAACGTCCTGATCCTGGAGGGGCAGGGCATTGCCGCGGCTTATACAGCCGAGTTCGAGGAGATGTGGAACGGCATCTATGGCAACCGCGGGCAGCCCACCTTCCCGAACAGTTTTTTCACGAACGACGGCGTGCCGGTGGAGATGCGCTTCGGGCCTGATGATGACCTCACCGGCCGCATCACGACCGCCATCTATTCGGCCAACCGCAGCGTTTATTTCCTGGTCAACGTCTTTTCCGACGGCACGCGGGCTTATGAGATCGCGGAGGCGCTGAAATGGGCTGCGGCGCAGGGCATTGATGTTCGCGGCGTCTTCGACGAGGACAACCAGTCTTCGGCGCAGTGGAACAATCTGGTGAACGTTCCGGGAATCAGCCTGGGTGACTACATCGGCGGCCTGAACGCGATGCACAACAAGCTCATGATTGTGGATGCGGGGACGCCGCAGGCGAAGGTGTTCGTGGGATCGAACAACTGGTCCAATGCTGCGGACCTGACGAACGACGAGAACGTGGCGATCCTCTCTTCGGAGTGGTGGAGCAACCATTATTACGACTATTTCCGAAGACTCTACGTGGAGCGCTCCTCGAATGCGAACGGTACTCAGCCGGTGCGGCGCTACGGAGACCTGGACGGCGACGGCGCTCTGACCCAGGCGGACTACGCGATCGCACTGGCGCTGGCTTCCACCGGTAATCCCGCCTCGCCGTATCAGCTGATCGTGGGGGATGTGGAGCCGTATCCGGGAATGGGCGGCCACATCTTCGGGGACGGCCGCATTGACGCTGCGGACGCCCGTTGGATCGGCGAGACCCTCGGAATAGTGACGGGAGACGACCGCATCGGCGAGTCGCTGCTCAAACCGCCCGGCTCGCCTGTCAGTCTGGCTCCCTGCACTGTGACCGCCGTTTTCGGGCAGGCCTTCTACATTCAGCAAGATGACCGAAGCGCGGGGATCCGTGTGGAGACCTCCGGGGCGGTACCGGCCCGGGGGCAAAGGGTGGCGGTGCGCGGAATACTGAAAGCCCTCAGCGGCGGCACAGGCGAGCGATATGTCGAGGCGCAGGCCGTGTCGGTGCAGCCGGATCCGGGTGTCATTCCTGCGCCTCTGACGCTGCGGGCGGTCTGGCTGGGAGGAGCCAGTCCACCGGGCGGGTATACGCGGAGTGTGACGGGAGGACAGGGTCTTTACAACACGGGCCTGAGGGTGCGTTGTGCTGGTAGAGTGACGGGGTGGGGCCCTCTATCTTTCTGGTTGGATGACGGCAGCGGTTACTGGGATGGGTATTCCGGCTTCTCCGGTGTAAAGGTCAGTTCCGGATTCCTCACCCGTCCAACAGTGGGATCGTTCGTAACGGTGGACGGCATAAGCACGATGGAGTACGTGAACGGCCAGAACGTGCGTGTGCTGCGTCCGTCGGTTCAGACCGACATCCGGGTGCTTGTGTCTCCATAGGAGCGAGGATCTAACAGTCAATGAAGAACAGCCGCCCGGCAGAATCGCCGGACGGCCGTATACGTTTCACCTCTCTGTTAGTGATCGTGCTTTACGCCCTGCGACGGAGTGCCGCCATCAGGCCGGCCAGACCGATGCCGAGCGCACCAAGCGTCCCTGGTTCGGGTACCACGACTCCCGGCGATCCCACGTCGTTGCCGTTGAAGATCGCCGTCCGGGTCACAGCATAGGCTCCGTGCACGCCAACCAGCGAGCGAGCCCAGTTGGCGCCGTTGTCGTTGGCGATCGGGTCCAGGAATCCCGGCAGCACGTAGATACTGGGACCGTCCGGAGTGTCCAGCGGCCAGGGGGCGGCGTCATCATAGTTGACGGTATCCACCGCGTTGCCCGAGGCATCCCTGAGCACCAGGATCTCGTTGGTCGGACTGGGGCTGTTGGAGAGGCCGAACAGCGACTCGAAGTCCATCGGGAACGCCACGAATCCGGTTCCCCAGGCTGCCTGGAAGTCCGCCAGCGTGATCACCGCCGGATATAGCACAATGGCCTGGCCCGGACTGATGAACGTGCCCGCAGGGATGGTGATGGAAGAGACCCCGTCCTCGTCGGAGATGTACCACTCGCTGATATCCACCAACCCCGTCCCGTAGTTGTAGATCTCGATCCACTCCGTCTGGACCGGGATGGACTCCACGCTGTTGGGGTTGTACATGATCTCGCTGATCATGACGGTAGCGTTGGAGGCCGTGCCGGCGGCGAGTAGCAGTGCGCACCCGCACAGAACGGCAGCGATACGCTTACCCATCGTTCTTGTCTCCTTTCTGTCGCCGATCGCAGGGGCATGTGCTCTGCTGTGTGCGCTGTTGCGCATCTTCTTGCCCCCGGGATCATTCTCTCAGAAAGGGAGTATATCAGAATCCAGTGTCTAAGAGGGAGTGAACCTATATACATTTGAGGGCTTGTGGAGGGGCCGCGGAAGGGTTGGCAGGCGGCGGGGGATAAGAGCAAAACGTCCGGTTTCCGGGATTACGGAGGAGTCAAAACTGTGGCTAGCATCTACATCATGACCGACCTGGAAGGCGTCAGCGGAATAGACTCCGCGGACATGATCGAGAGGGACCATCCGCGGTTCCGGGAGTGCTGCGAGCTCCTGATGGGAGATCTGAATGCGGCCGTCGAGGGTGCATTCGAAGGGGGGGCGACGCGGGTGATGGTTCGCGACGGACACGGCGGCGCACCCAATTTCATCCCCGAGCTTCTGGACCCGCGTGCCGAGGAGGACCCCCGTCCCGCCGCCAGGTGGTGGGGTCAGATGGATTCTTCCTTCGACGCCACCTTCATCATCGGTGCGCACGCGATGGCGGGCACCCTGAACGCTTTTCTCGACCATACCCAGTCGTCGGTCGCCTGGCATGATTACATAGTCAATGGCAGGAGGATGGGAGAGCTGGCGCAGTGGGCGATCATCGCGGGTCATTTCGGTGTGCCGCTCGTTATGGTCAGTGGCGACGCGGCCGCCTGTGCGGAGGCGGAAGAGTTCTTCCAGCCTGTGGAGACCGCGGTCGTCAAAGAAGGGGTGGGGCGGAACTCCGCGCGGCTGGTTCCGCTGGATGAAGCGCGCAGGCGCATCCGCGAGGCGGCGCGAAGGGCTGTCGGGTTGATCGGAATCGCCCGGCCCTTCCACGTCGAGCCTCCTCTGGAGATCATCCTGCGGTTCAACCGCTCGGACTACTGCGACCGGGCGGCGGGCAATCCCGGCGTGGAGCGGGTGGACGCGCGCACCATCCGCAAGCTGGCGGCCAGCCCGCTTGAGATCCTGCCCTGAACGGCTAACGGCCCGCGACGCCTTCCGCCAGTGTAATCTCGATCTGCGGGTTTCCCTCCACCTGGAGGACCAGCCTGCCATCCGCATAAGCGTGCGGAGACTCAAGCCGCACGTTGGCGCCGTTGATCCGGACGGACGGTTGTTTCTCCAAGCCGCTGACCAGCACCCGGTATGGGGCGGAGCGCCATCCCCTGACAGAGAACGAGACGTGGGTGCCGTCCTCCTCCAGACCGCCTATCTCGCCCGGGGCGTGGACGAACAGCCGCGACTTGCGCGCCACCTGAAAGTCATACGCGCAGGGTTGTCCAAAGAACCGGATGGCGTTCGCCTGCACGGTACCCGGATTGATGGCCGGACCGTCGGAGCGCTGCTCCCGGAGGTGGTAGAAGTCCGGCAGGAGACCCACCCGGTGCGCATCATCTTCTTTCCAGCTATGCTGAATGCCGGCAGCCGTGATGCCGTCCGCAAGCTTTTTCCACGGACCATCGGCATCGTGTCTGGCCAGCCGGTAGAGGGCGTCGGCATATACCAGACCGCACCACTGGACCGGCAGTCCGAACCAGACCGGGGCGCGCCAGTCCGTGGCGCCGTAGACCGCAATGGTGCTGTAGGGCCCGACCGGCTTCCCGGCGGGATTCACCAGATAGACGAAGGGAACCCCGGTCCAGGCCCAGTAGCGCGCTCTTTCCAAAAAAGACTGGTCCCCGGTGATCTGATAGCCGGTGACGAAGGCGTTCACCATATGGGCCGATGCCAGGATGTCCGGCGTATGGAGAGGCACTTCCCAGGTCTGCGCGCCTCGTGGAACTCCCCTGTCATACTGAGTGAGCGCCTGGAGCTTCTTCAGGGCGGCTTCCACCAGATCGCGGTCTCCCGCGAATGTTGCCTGCTGAAGCAGACGCCACACCACGCTTCCGGTCAGCCCGCTGGCGTGGTCCGCAAAATGAGTGCGGCCGTAGTCGGGGCGCCCTTCCTGCGGAGTGTAGCGGATGAGGTTCCGCGCGTCGAAGCGGGCGAGGTGCCCGCGGGCCTCCTGAGCCGCTTTGTCTGCACTGTCAAGGACGCTCCCGAACAACAAGGAGGGCCGGAAGTACGGGATGTGGCTCACAGCCGCGAAGTCGTAATGCGACGGATCCACCACGGACAACGCCTCGCCCGCCGTCTGCTCCAGGCGCTGGCGGATGCCATCGTCCTGAACAATCCCCGCCAGCCACAGCATAAACGCCGGAGCGTCCGCGGCGGGCACAGCCCCGAAGCCGGGCCAGACAGCGTGGCGGAACAGCTTGCCATCCCGGATATCCGAGTCCAGCCACCCGCGGGCCGCAAGCGAGGCGTAGGATTGCAGGTTGCGTCCCGTGTCCGGCAGGGGAGGCAGTCCGCGAAGCTCCACATACTGCTGCACCGCCGGAATGACTGTGTCGCCCTTGCCGCCGATGATGGTCGCTTTCACCTGAAGCGGCGTGCCCGCGGCAAGAGTGACGCCCTCATAGGGAAGAAGGTCTCCCTCCACCCGGTTCTGACCGTCCGAGCCGGGGAAAAGCAGGCCCATCACGTGTCCGCCGGATGAGAAGATCCGATCCGGAGAGTCGAAGAGCGCGCTGACATCGGGTTGCGGCTCCCAGATCAGGCCCCCATACACACCGTCCACCTGGAGAACCATCAGGGGAAACGTGATCTTCAGAGTATCCGGCACCTGGCGGCGCGATGCGGGTCCGATGATATCGGCCTCGCTGCTGGAGGGCTCATCTTCAAGGTATTCCAGCCCGGCGAACAGCGCCTGCCCTTTCCTCTCTCCGAAGGAACCGGAACCGGCGAACAGAAGCGTGACCGGCAGATAGACCACTTTGCGGTCCCTGTTGACGCTGATGCTCACGGTGAGATCAAGTGAGCCCCGGTCCTCCGAGGATTTGCCGGGGGTCAGCGAGCGTCGGATGGTCCACGTTGCGCCGTCCTGATCGGAGGCGGTGACGGTGTCAACGTAGGCATGTCCCGTGGTGGCGGAAGCTCTGGGAGCGTTGGAGAAGTCCAGCCATCGCAGCTCATTCCCGATCAAGTATCCCAGCATGCCGCCTGTGTGGAGCATCCCGAACCGGTATCCCGCCACCTCCAGGGCAAGGCATCCTCGCGTTCCCTCCCGCACGTTGATGGGGCCGGAGTGCACCAGCACGTCGCCCGTGCCGCGGCACGGCTCGGGCTTCGGCCAATGCGGAGCTTTGAGCAGGATGCGGGGACGGAAGCTCATGCGTGCGATGACCGCCTTTCCACTGCCGCCCGGAGGGTCTATCCGGAAGCGGTAGCCCGAGCCGAGGGGCGGCAATGGAAGATGGACCTCGGTCCATTCGCCGAGAGGCGCCGAAAAGCGCACACTCTGCTCCTCCGTGGGATGGGTCTGGAAATAGAACACCTGTCCCGATCCGCCTTCTTCCGAGCGCAGTTTAAGGTCCAGCCACAGAGTCTGGGCTTCCGGCAGATCCAGGGGCGGGCCGATGATATAGGGATCTCCGCCGCTGATGGTGACTTCCATCCCTTCGGGCGTGTGCTTCAAAGATGCCACGTGGTTGGCAGCGACCCACTGCCGTACCGCGTCCGGTGACGTGAAGTCCACAACGGGGAGGCCCGGCACGTCCGCGCGGACAGGAAGCGCGCTCATCAGCGTCATCGCCATCGGCAGTAGCATCCGGATAATCCCTGTCTTGTTCATCGGCCGCTCCTTCCAGCGAAGCGCGGGGAGACCCTTGTTCCCCTCCAGGTCCCTTTTCTTTCTCTAGTTCCGGCTCTCTTGCCTGCCGGAAACGTGGGAGGAGAAAACACTCCCCGTGTCTTATGCTTCTCTGGCCGGCGGGCCGGATCTGGCGATTGGTCCCGGTTCCGCCCTGTATATCCGTGAGGAGAGAGCATGAACAGCTTCTACGTGAATAACCGTCCACCGCTTGTCCCTGCAGCCTTCTGTTTCCTGCCGCTCGGCGCTGTAAAGCCCCGTGGCTGGCTGAAAAGGCAGCTTCGCATTCAGGCGGAAGGGCAGTCCGGCAAGCTCCCTGAGTTCTGGGAATCCCTGGGGCCGAATAGCGGGTGGCGCGGCGGCACCGGCGAGAGCTGGGAGCGCGGGCCATATTACCTGGACGGCTTCGTTCCCTTGGCGCACCTGCTTGAGGATGAGGACTTGAAAGCAAAGGCGCAGGAATGGATCGAATGGACTCTAAAGAGCCAGGACGCCTACGGACTTTTCGGCCCGATGCGGGGGAATGTGGACTGGTGGCCTCTGTCTGTGATGCTGAAGGTGCTTACGCAGTATCACGAGGTGACCGGGGACGAAAGGGTCATCCCTTTCATGGAGCGCTTCTTCCGCTACATGAAGAATCAGCTTCCGGTCAACCATATGCACACGTGGGCGGTGATGCGCTGGACGGAGATGGCGCTGTGCATCATCTGGCTCTACAACCGCACAGGGGATCCGGAGCTTCTTGAGCTTGCACAGATGGTCCGGGATCAGGGCTACGACTGGAGCTGGCATTTCCGGGAGTTCGCCCTGACCGCCAAGCAGACGAAGCGTTTCCGGATGATCAGCCATGTGGTGAATAACGCCATGGGGGTCAAGGGGGCGGCGGTGCAGTACGTCCTCACGGGATGGCCGGAGCACAGGGCCGGCTCTGACACCACGCTGGCGATGCTGGACGAGTTCCACGGCTGCGCCACGGGCATCTTCACGGGTGACGAGCATCTTGCCGGCAAGGATCCCACCCAGGGAACTGAGCTCTGCGCGGTGGTGGAGTATATGTTCTCGCTAGAGAACATGATTCAGATCCTGGGTAGCCCGGCTTACGGTGACCGGCTGGAGATGATCGCCTATAACGCCCTTCCGGGAACCTTCTCGGCGGATATGATGGCGCATCAGTATGACCAGCAGGCCAATCAGGTGCTGTGCACCATCGCGCCGCGTCACTGGACTAACAACGCCCCGGACTCCAACATATTCGGGTTGGAGCCTCAGTTCGGCTGCTGCACGGCCAATTTCCATCAGGGGTGGCCGAAGCTGGCCGCCAATCTCTGGATGGCCACGCCGGACGAAGGTCTGGCAATGGTTGCGTTCGCGCCGTGCCAGGTGAAGGCGAAAGTGCGCGGAGGGGTGGAGGTCACTATAGACGTCGAGACCGACTATCCGTTCGGGGAGACGGTGAAGTTCATCGTCCGCACACCGAAGCCTGTCACATTCCCGCTGCGCTACCGCGTTCCCGGCTGGGCGGAAGGCGCGTGCGCAAAGCTCAACGGGGGCGAATGCTCCTGCGAACTGACTCCCGGCACCTTCCAGACGGCCGAACGCGAGTGGAGCGACGGCGACATTCTGGAGGTCACCTTGCCGATGAAGGTGCGCGCCGAGCGGCGCTTCAACGGGTCCGTGACGTTGAAACGCGGCCCCCTGGTGTACAGCCTCAAGATCGGCGAACGGTGGGAGCGGATTCGCGGGATTGACGCCTGCCCGGACTACGCCGTCTATCCCACCACACCCTGGAACTACGGTCTCCTGATAGACCCCGAGAATCCGGAAGCCGAGGTGGTCGTAAAGAGCGTTGGTGATGTGATCTACTCGCCGGACACCGCTCCAGTGGAGCTGCGCGTGAAGGGCCGACGAATCCCGGAGTGGCAGCTGGTGGACGAGCAGGCCGGTCCGCTTCCGGTCAGCCCGGTCAAGTCGTCAGAGCCGGTGGAGGAGTTGACTCTCATTCCATACGGCTGCGCCAAGCTTCGCATCACCGAGTTCCCCCTGTTGGAAGGGTAAAATGCTGGTGATGAGACGATTGAAGGAGACGGCGCGATGGTGATGAAAGGCCTGACGGCTGCGGATGTGATGACGCGGGAGGTCATCACTGTGAGTGCGGATGCCACGCTCCGGGAGGTGGCCGAGATCCTGACACAGGCAGGCATCAGCGGAGCACCGGTGGTGGACGCCGACGGACGCCTAGTCGGCATCATCAGCGAATCGGACCTGTTGAATGAGGAGAAGCGGAGGGAGGCCCTTCCGCGCACCGCGCTGTACGGCGCGGTTCCGGTATCTGAAGAGAAGCTGATGCGGGCTTATAAGGGTGGAATGTCGCTCAAAGCGTGGGACCTGATGACCCGGGACGTCATCACCGCGGACGAGGACACCCCCGCAGATGAAGTATGCGACCTTATGATCACCAACCGGGTGAATCGTATTCCGGTGGTGCGCGACGGCAAGCCGGTGGGCATCATCACGCGCTCGGATCTTCTGCTGGGGATGCTGCGCTCGTCGGAGGACTGAAACCGGCGCGTGCCGAACTGCTATACTGGTTGTTTCCTTGAAGAGAGGCTCCGTCCGGGGAGGGCGGGGCCTCTTTTTCCAGAATGCACTTTCTGAGCGCCTGTCCACTTACGCGGCGCCGGGGGTGCTGGGTGGCTCCGCTGGAAGGTAGCCGGGCAGGAGAGAACCGGCCGCCGGTCTAACAGGTACTCAGACACTACTTTCAGGGAGATTGGCAGCATGATCGGTTGCACCAGCCTTGCTTCGCTTCCGCGGCTACGCGACTATACCAGTCACCGCGTCTCAAGCTGGGACACGCGCGGCGGCAACGCGGACTTCTGGAACATCAAACCGGGGGAGAAGCGCATACTGGCCGACATCGAGGGACCGGGATGCATCAAGCATATCTGGATGACCATGGGCATCCCTCGCGAGGACTACTGTCGCAGGATCGTCATCCGGATGTTCTGGGACGACTGCCCGGATGCCAGCGTCGAGTGCCCCATCGGGGATTTCTTCGGGCTGGGCCACGGGATGCGAAAGAACTTTGTCACTCTACCGATGCAGATGAGCCCGCAAAGCGGGAAGGGCTTCAACTGCTGGTGGCCGATGCCGTTCCGCAGAAAAGCGGTCATCGAGATCGAGAATCAGGGCGAGCAGGATTACAACCACTACTTCTACATAGATTACGAGAAGTATCCTTCGGTGGACGCGGTGCAGGATCTGGCCTACTTCCACGTGCAGTGGCGGCGCGAGGCGGATACGCGGGGTTGGGCGTTTGAGGAAAAAAAGCGGCCGGGCGACGAGATTGGCAAAGATCCGCGCATTTTGAACCCCAGCGCGCGGGAGAACTACATCATCTGCAAGGTGGAGGGGGACGGCATCTACTGCGGCGCGCATCTGGATATAGACTGCTTCCAGCGCAACCCCAATGACTGGTATGGCGAGGGCGACGACATGATCTTCATTGACGGGGAAGAGTGGCCGCCGCAGCTCCACGGGACCGGCACGGAAGACTGGTACCACTGCGCCTACTGTCCCACCGAGGAGTACAATGCTCCCTACCACGGCATCATCCTCTACAGCGGCACACCGGAGTGGCGCTGGAAGGGGAAGCAGACGGTGTACCGGTACCACATCGAGGATCCGTTGCGCTTCAAGAAGAGCATCCTGGTGTCCATCGAGCACGGCCATGCGAACAAGCTCAGTAACGATTACTCCAGCACAGCTTATTACTATCTGACGGAACCGAAGAAGGGCGGTCCGGATCTGCCGCCTGTGGAGGAGCGCCTGCCCAGGCCCAACGAGCCGCAGTATCCGTAGGCCGCCAGGGACACCTGCCGCGCTGCCGGTTGGCCGGGCCTCTTCCGCGGGAAGGGGCCCGGTGTTTTTGCCGGTTTTTGCGGAAGGGTGAAAGAACCCGTTTCGGGATGTGTCCGCGCCGGGTAAAAAACTGTGACTTCCCGATGAACCCGGGGGGCGCAGATCTGGCGGGCGATCGGCAAACCCGGCTCCGTGGGGTCTGCCGTAGCCCTTTGCGTAGCCGTGTCAGCACATCCGGTGGCCAGAATAACCGACCTCGTTCGAAGCGACGCCCGGCTGCGTCTTTTTGCAGGAGCGGCAATCGCGGCCGTATGCTTCGCCGCCGCTCTCGTCCTCCGCACTTATCTGCAACCCTGGCTTGGCCCGGAAGGGCCGTTTCTGCTGTTGCTTTCCGGGTGTGCGGCTGCTGCCTCCGTGGGAGGAACTCTGGCCGGAATCGCCGCGTTGCTGGCAGGCGGAGCGCTGGGAGGGTTCTACCTTCTTCCCTCCGAGGGGCTCCGTCTTTCCACCAATCCCACGGCCGCTGGGGTGCTGCTGTTCTATTTCATTTCCGGCGCATTGATCGTGGCGTTGAACCGCTGGCGGAGATCCGCCAGACGGCTGGCCGAGGAGCGGACGGATGCGCTACGGCAAGCTGAGGCAACCCTGAGGGCGTTCTCCGAAGGCTGCCACGAGTACGCCGTGATGATGCTGGACCGCGAGGGGCGCGTCGCGGGTTGGAATGCAGGCGCCCATCGTTTGACGGGGTATCAGGCGGACGAAGTGGTAGGGCGCGGCTATGAGCTCTTCTTTGAAGGACCGGCGCGCGAGGCGGGAGAGCCTGCCCGGCAACTGCAGCTTGCCGACCAGTTGGGACACGTGGATCTGGAGGGCTGGCGTATACGCCGGGACGGCAGCCGCTTCCTGGCGCGGGTATCGCTGACAGTTTTGCGCAATGATGCCGGCCAGCCGGAGGGATTTGCCTGCGTCGTGTCTGATATCACTTCGATGCGCGAAGCGGAAGAGAGGGCGCGGCAGGCCGTGGCAAGGCAGCGTACCTTTCTGCAACAGGTGCTTCGCAGCGTGACGGAAGGCAGGCTTCGGCTCTGTTTCCGTCGCGAGGAGCTTCCGGAGCGTCTGGAGACGCAGGCCGGAAGCATCTCTCTTGACGCTGCCCGGCTGGGAGCACTCCGGGCCCGGCTAAGGGACGTGGCAGGCGCGGCAGGGTTCGACGAGCACCGCACGGAAGATCTGGTCCACGCGGTTGGTGAGGCTGCAATGAACGCGGTGGTCCACGCCGGCGGGGGCGAGGCGAGCATCTTCCACGATGGAGGAGGGACCATCCAGGTGTGGTTGGAGGACCACGGCGCCGGCATCTCCGAGGAGCGATTGCACCTGGCGACGCTGGAGCGCGGATTCACAACCGCCGGCACGTGGGGGCACGGGTTCTGGATGATGCTGAAACTCGCGGACCGGGTCTGGCTCCACACGGGGCAGGACGGGACTACAGTGGTGCTGGAGCAGGATCGCGACAGACCTGCTCCGCACTGGTTCGACTCGACGGCATCCCTGAACGGCCACAGCCTGCAGACCGGCCAGTTTGACAGGACGGAATACTGAATGGATATCAGACCGGTAAAGCACACGGACGAGGACGAGTGGGTGCGCCTGAGGATGGCGCTGTGGCCGGATGCAGACCCCGACGAGTTCCGCGAGGAGTTTCCAGCATATCTGGAGGGAGGAGACCGCCGTCTGCACTGCCTGGTGGTAGAACGCCCGGATGGCAGACTGGGCGGCCTGATGGAGATATCGCTCAGATTGCAGGCGGAGGGCTGCCTTGGCAGCCCTGTGACTTACATCGAAAACTGGTACGTGGACGAGGATCTGCGGCGTCAGGGGCTGGCGCGGCGGATGCTGGAATCGGCGGCGCGCTGGGCTCGTCACCGTGGATGCGCCGAGATCGCATCGAGCTGCGTGGTGCACAATACCACTGCCATTCAGGTCCACGAAGCCCTGGGTTTCGAGGAGGTGGACCGCCTGGTTCACTTCGTCTACGAGCTGCCGGCCGAGGGGTAGGGGACGTCAGGGCCGGTTGCGCCAGGCGAGCTCCTCCGAAAGATCCAGATACAGCTTCACAGCATCCGGCGGTGTGTTCCAGGGAATGTGGTTGCCGATGCACATCATATAACCCCCGGACATCTTCGCCGTCTCGACCATCCGTTCCACCATCTTCCGGATGGCTTCTGGATCCCGGCTCATCAGGATGCGGCTGTCACCCTCACCCGCAATGAAACAATCTTTGTGGCGCCGGGCGATGGCGCGATAGTCCGTGTAAGGCTCCGAGATGATGCCGATCGCCCCGCAGGCCATCACATCATCCGCGAAGGCGTCCATGCACCCGTCCGACATGAAGATGACATCCTTCCCGGCTGCTCGTACAATGCTCCAGAACTCTTCGTAGCGAGGGAAGATATGGCGGCGCATCCACTCCGGTGAGCAGACCGGGCCGCGGGATGTTACGATGTCGTCGTGGCAGATGACGAAGTTCACCGGAAGCCGTGCGAACACCCGGAAGACGCGCCGGTTTATCTCTGCGAACTCCTCCAGAAGGCGCTCGAACCGCTCATCCAGACAGATCTCAAGAAACAGCTCCCAGCCGAAGGTCAGGAGCGGCCACATGAACATCGTGTTGTAGAAGCCGCAAGAGGCCGAACTACCCTCGGGGGCGCGGTCTCCCCACTCGGCCGGATAGAGCGAGCGGTAAGACCGGTAAAGCGCCTCCTCATCGCGATAGTCGCGGGACTCGACCACGGGAATGTTGGTGAAGTCCCCCTGTTCCAGCGGGGAGAATGCCAGCGCCTCCTCCGCGTCCCGGAAGTTCTTTCCCCAGTCCCAGTGCCAGCTGAACCCGCTGCCCCACCGGACGGCGTGACGGCCTTCCTGCACCTCGGCTGACGAATGCTCGCATCCGTCAAGCTCAGGACGCGGGATGGGGGTGTCGTCTTCCGGGACGGGAAGATCGAGGAAGGGGTAGAGTTCCCTCATCCGCAGGCGGCACAGGCGCGGGTGTTCATAGTAGTCTATGCCGGTGATGTAGGTCTCGGCGTCCGGACAGGACCAGTGCTCCCAGTGCGGGATCCGGTCGGGAGCCATTCCTTTGAAGGCCATATATCGCGCGTCCATATCTGCGGGGAACCTTCGCTCAGGGGTTCGGGAACTCCTTCTCAGTTGCCGGCTATGCTTCGGAATGGAAGGAATCCCGCCACCGGCCGCGCAATAGGGCAGTATGAGCGTCGCGTCCCCTTCCGATTCCTGTCCGGCCGAGCCGGGCAGCCGCCCGGGTATCCGGGCAAGGGCGTTCGTCGTTGGCTTGCTCCTTATCCCTCTGGCCGGACGCTGGATCTTCGAAGCGGAGATCGTCCGTTATACGTTCCCCACGTGGGCGGCTCCGTTCTACCACTCGGTCTTCATTCTGTTCCTTTTGACCCTCGCGACCGGACTGGCAAATAGAGTTTTCCGGCGCACGGTGCTTACAGGTCTGGAGCTTCTGTGCGTCTACGTCATGGTCTCCGTGGCGTCCGCCATTATGTCCACGGATATGCTGGGGATCCTTATCACCATCATGGGGTTCCCGGCCCGTTTCGCCAGTTCAGAGAATCGCTGGGACGAGTTGTTCCGAGGGAACCTGCCGGAGTGGCTGATGGTGAGGGATCAAAAGGCCCTCACGGGGTTCTACGAGGGGGGCGAAAGTTTCTTCCAGCCGGAAGTGGTGCGGGTATGGCTTACGCCGTCTCTGTGGTGGATCCTTTACGCGGCCGCTCTCTTCCTGGTATACGCGTGCCTTGCCAACCTGCTTCGGAAGCAGTGGGCAGATGCCGAGCGCCTGACTTTTCCCATTGTGCAGTTACCCCTGGCGATGGTGGAAGATCCCCGGCGGTTTTTCACGCACCGCCTGATGTGGATCGGGTTCGTGATCGCCGGGGGCATCACACTGATGAACGGTCTGCACATGCTCATCCCGGCGGTGCCTGAGATCCCCATCAAGCGGCGTCCCTTCGACATTTTCACTGTGCCCCCATGGAATGCGGTGCCCCGGGTCAGCGTTTCGTTCTATTTCTTCGCCATCACGCTGGGGTTCCTGATGCCCCTGGACCTTTCGTTTTCCATCTGGGGGTTCTTCTTTCTCTACCTGGCGCAGCGCATTGCAAGCGCGGCTGTGGGCCTGGATTACTTCGAGCAGTTCAAGCCGGGGGATCAGGCGTTCGGCGCGTTTATGGCCATCGGGGTGTTTGCGCTCTGGGGAGGCAGAGGGCACCTGCTCCGGGCTCTTCGTTGCGCCGCGGGGCGCGCGGAGCGCGGTTACGATTCGGGCGAAGCAATGAGTTACCGCGCTACTTTTCTGTTGCTGACAGCCTCCCTCATCTTTATGTTCGGCTTTATGGTGGCGGCGGGGATGACCCCGCTCATCGCTGCCCTTTCGCTGGCCATACTGATGGCGCTCGGCATCATCATCACGCGGATTCGCGCGGAGTTGGGCTTCCCGGTGCACGACCTGCACGGAATGGGTCCTCACGATGTGCTGACGCGGCTGATCGGTCCGGAGAACATCCCCAAGCCGTCGCTTGGCGCGCTTTCTCTGTTCTACTGGCAGGACCGGGTGTTCCGCAGCCATCCGATGCCGCATCAACTGGAAGCGCTCCGGCTCGCCGGGGATCCGGGAAGGGCGCGCAGGGAGATGATGCGCGCGGTGCTGGTGGCGGGACTGGTGGGGATCCCGGTCGCGTTTCTGGTATACCTCTGGGGATTCTACGAGCTGGGAGCCGCTACCGCCCGTGTGAAGGAGTGGGGCACCGGCTACGGTTGGGAAACCTTTCCGCGTTTGCAGGGGTGGTTGACAGACCCGGCCGCCGCGGCTCACGGCAAGGTTTCAATGGTTGCATTGGGGGTATTGATCGCTGCTTCGCTGTCCGTAGCGCGCAGCCGGATCATGGGATTTCCCCTCCATCCGCTGGGTTTCGCGGTGGCATCGAGCTGGGGCGTCTGGCACCTCTGGATGCCCATATTCATCGGCAGCCTGTGCAAGGCGGTGGTGTTGAAGACCGGCGGACTGAAGCTCTACCGCAACGCCACGATGTTCTTTTTCGGCCTGATGCTGGGAGAGTTCGTCGTCGGTTGTGGCTGGACCCTTTTCGGAATCGCTTTCGGCGTCAGGGCGTATGATTTCTGGCCCTGAGGGCGCTCAGTTTGCGGCTGGCGGGCGCAAAGGAAGGGACGCGACGTGCAACTGAAGCTTCTGGACAACGGGGACGAGAAACCGCCGAAGCGCCGGCGGTCCCGGTCTGAAAGGACACTGCCCTACACCGACATAGACCTGTCCCGCTGGCAGGACTATGCGGATGTCTCGACGGACTCGCTGTGGATCATCCCGTCGCGCAGCCGCGAGGGCGGGCACAAGCTGGATTACTGGGGCAACTTCGTCCCGCAAATTGCGCGGCAGGTATTCCAGCGGTTCAGCAAAAAGGGCGATATCGTGCTGGACCTGTTCCTGGGTAGCGGGACGTCCGCCATCGAGGCGATGAATCTGGGGAGGCGTCTCATCGGCGTAGAGATAGATGAGAAGCTGGCCGAGCAGGTGCGCCGCAAGCTTGGAGCGGATGCCAAGTCGCAGGGCATCCACGTCCTTGCGGGAGATTCCTCTTCGCGACGGATCATCAGACCCATCCGCAGGCTACTGGAGTCCGAGGGCCGGGATCACGTTCAGCTTCTGGTGCTTCACCCCCCGTATCACAACATCATCCGCTTCACCCCGCACGAGCGCGACCTTTCCAATGCGCCGGATACGGACTCCTTCCTGCGCGCGTTCCGGCGCGTGGCCCGTATCGGGTTCGAACTGCTGGAGGCGGGACGGTTCGCGGCGCTGGTCATCGGCGATAAATACGAGGACCGCGAGCTGGTGCCCCTGGGCTTCCTTACGATGCAGGAGATGGTGAAAGCGGGGTTCCGGGTAAAGTCCATCGTTGTGAAGAACATCGTGGGCAACGAAAGGGGCAAGGGCAAGGCCACGAACCTCTGGCGCTATCGTGCACTGGCGGGCGGGTTCTACATCTTCCGGCACGAGTACGTCATCATCTTCCAGAAGCCGTAACCCGCCGGGTCTCTGCGCCTCCAGGGAAGGGAGTCAGGCCGGGGGCGGGGAACTGCTCAGTCAGGCGGCCCGGTGCTCCGGGTGTGCCTAGGACCACAGAGGAGGTGCTGACAAGTGTCTCTCACCCTGCCCGTTGTTACAGTCACCGCCCGGACGCTGCCCGAGGCCTGGGAGCAGGCTGTCGTGGAGACCTGGAGGTCCGGAGCGGCCATTCCCACTCAATATGACCGGCCCGGCGACCCTCCCAGCAGGGACTGCATGGCGGTCATTGTGGTCCGGGAGCCGCTGGCGGAGCCCCGCATCCACCGGGCATTCCCAGGCGGCATCGTGGAGCTGGAATGCTACCGCCAGGAGGTGGTGGACGGCATCCATGACCACTGGGTGGACCCCGCGGCAGGCAAATGGGAGTACACGTATCACGAGCGGTTGGCGGCCTACAGCGTGCCCGGTCTGGCGAAGCCGGTGGATCAGATCGCGTATATCATTGACGCTCTGACGGATGCTCCGCACACCCGGCGTGCGCAGGCCATCACCTGGAAGCCCTGGGAAGACGCCGGCATTCAGGACCCCGCCTGCTTGCAGCGCATCTGGTGCCGTATCTTCGGGGACGAACTGGTGATGAACATCCATATGCGCTCAAACGACGCGTTCAAGGCAGCGTTTATGAACATGTACGCCTTTACGGACCTGCAGCGCCTCATTGCCGAGCGCGTTTCCGAGAGGCTAGGGCGGCCGGTCAGGGTGGGTCAGTATACGCACATCGCGGACAGTTTTCATATCTACGGATCCTACTTCGATGAGTTCGAGGGTTTCCTGAGAAGTCTGGAGACCCGTTCCTTCGAGGAGCGCATCTTCCGCACGGAAGACGTTGAGGATATCATCGCGGAAGCCCGGGAGCAGATCGCGCGGTCGCTGGCGGCGGAGGCTGAAACAGGCAGAAAGGGGCTTTAGTCCTGAGACAGCGCGCAATCCGGCGGCAGGCCCAAGGGTGGATCAGCGCGTTTGACAGGCTGCGTTGAGGGCCGGTATACTCCGGCACGATGAGCATCGCCGGCGGCGTGACTGGCGAATGGACGTGGAAGGGACCACGGGGGAGCGCCGCCGGATCCAGTATCGCCGACCAAGCCGATCGCCTGGGCTTCCGGCAGTGACAACACTGTGCGGGCTGCCCGGGCATTTTTGCGCTCCGGCAACCGCGAGCCAGATGGAGTGAACGGATATGGCTGCAAGGATCAAGAGAGCTCTGATCAGCGTATCGGACAAGACGGGAGTGGTGGACTTTGCGAAGGGTCTCGCCGTGCTGGGAGTGGATCTGGTGTCCACCGGCGGAACTGCCCGGGCTCTGCGTGAAGCGGGTCTGGATGTTCGCGACATCAGCGACCTCACGGGCTTTCCAGAGATGCTGGACGGGCGGGTCAAAACGCTCCATCCAAAGGTCCACGGGGGCATCCTGCACATTCGCGGCAACCCGGCGCACGAGGCGGCCATCCGCGAGCACGGCATCCTCCCGATTGATCTGGTCTGCGTGAATCTCTATCCCTTCCGCCAGACGGTGGCGCGGCCGGATGTGACTCTGGAGGAAGCGGTTGAGAACATTGACATCGGGGGGCCGTCCATGGTCCGCTCCGCCGCCAAGAACTATCGCGACGTGGTTGTGGTGGTGGATCCTTCGGACTACGGCCGGGTACTGGAAGCATTGCGAAACGAAGGGGACGTTCCGCTCACTCTTCGCGCTGAACTGATGGTCCGGGCCTTTCAGCATACAGCCGCCTACGACGCCGCCATAGGCGCCTGGATGAGCCGGAATCTGGAGATGCAGCGTCCGCCAGAGCGATTCCCCGCCACACTGACCCTCTCATGGGACCGGGTGCAGACGCTGCGCTATGGAGAGAATCCTCATCAGTCGGCCGCGTTCTATGCCGATCCGGCGTTTTCAGGCGTCTCCCTTGCTCGCGCCCGGCAGCTGGGGGGCAAGGAACTGTCTTTCAACAACATCATGGATCTGGACGCCGCGCTGGAGACGGTTCTGGAGTTCGAAGAACCGGCCTGCTGCATCGTCAAGCATACCAACGCGTGCGGCCTGGCCGTCCGTGATGATGCCGCTGCTGCGTTTCTGGCGGCTCTGGAGGGTGATCCGGTCTCTGCGTTCGGGGGGATCATTGCCCTGAACCGGCCAGTGGACATCGCGTGCGCTGAGGCCATCACCGGCCCGAATACCTTCTTCGAAGCGGTCATTGCTCCGGGGTATGCTTCGGATGCCCTGGAGGCGCTCAAGACGCGGAAGAAGTGGGGCGCGAATCTCAGGATCCTTGAGGTGGATCTCTCCACTGGTCTGCGGGATCCGTTCTCCTTCCGCCGGGTGGCTGGCGGGATGCTGGCGCAGGACGCCGACCTTGCGGATCTGGATGAAGAAAAGCTTCAGGTGGTCAGCCGCCGTGCGCCCACTGAAGGGGAGATGAGAGACCTGCGCTTTGCCTGGAAGGCCGTCAAGCACATTAAGTCCAACGCCATTGTTCTGGCGCGTGACAGGATGCTGATAGGGGTTGGCGCCGGACAGATGAACCGGGTAGGCTCTGTGCGCATAGCCGCGGCCCATGCCGGCGAGCGAGCGCGGGGGAGCGTGCTTGCTTCAGATGCGTTCTTCCCTATGCCCGACGGCCCGGAAGAGGCGGCGAAGGCCGGTGTGACCGCCTTCATCCAGCCCGGCGGATCTGTAAAGGACGCCGAGGTCATCGCAGTGGCCGACCGCTACTCGATGGCGGTTGTGCATACGGGCATCCGCCACTTCAAGCATTGATCCCTGCCGTCTGAAGGAAGAGGATCAGTTCCCTTGATCGTGGGAAGGAGGAGGCTCCAATCCTCCTTCCCACGGCGGGCTGACGTGCTCGATGAGTCGCGCCACCGCAAGGTATACCAGTTCAGAGACTTCATCCAGAGTGGCGCTTTGTTCAGAAGAGTTAAGGAAATGCGCCGATAGTTGCACCCCGTTGCGTTGAAGCGTTTGCCGGGCGGTCACGGGATCAATCTGCGCCAAGCGGGTAGCCAGCCCTGGGCTGTCACTCTGGAGAGAGACACCGGCGGGCAAGGACTGGATGAAATACTCCATCATCCGCGCCACCACCACCGCAAGCTCCGCGCGGGTCACACACTTGCTGCCCCGGAATGTTCCGTCAGGATAGCCGAACAGCACGCCGATGTCCTTGAGTCTCTGGACCGAGGCGGCGTAAGGATCCAACGGCATCACATCAGGGAACGGTCCCTGTGCGTGTGCCGGTGCAAGTGTGAGGATAGCGAGAAAGAGTATAAGAAAGCGGGTCATTATTGAACATTCCTGCTATGTTGCGCGCCGTAGGAACCTGGGTGGCACGGGATGTCAATTCTGGGACGGGTAAGCGCTGCCAGGCTCACTCCATGCCCAGAGCGATCTGACTGTCGCGGATGGCTTTCATCTCCTCAAGCGCGCGGCCCGTTCCCAGTGCGACGCACGAAAGCGGGTCCTCAGCCACGTGCACCGGGATGTTGGTCTCCAGCGCCAGCAGCCGGTCAATGCCCCGGAGCAGCGCTCCACCTCCGGTGAGCATGATGCCGCGCTCGATGATGTCGCTTGCAAGCTCAGGAGGTGTCTTCTCCAACGTGGACTTCACCATGTCCACAATCAGCGCCACGGGCTCCGAGATGGCCGACCGGATCTCCTCGCTGGTGACTTCGACGGTCTTTGGAAGGCCTGCCAGCAGATCCCGCCCGCGCACTTCCATCCGCAGTTCGGTCTCCAGCGGATAGGCGGAGCCGATCTTGAACTTGATCTCCTCGGCTGTCCGCTCCCCGATCATCAGGCTGTAAGTATTGCGGATGTGGCGGATGATGACTTCGTCAATCTTGTTGCCGCCCACCCGGATGGAATCGCTGACCACGATGCCATCTAGAGAGATAACCGCCGCATCGGATGTCCCTCCGCCGATGTCCACCACCATGTTGCCGCCCGGGGAGCTGATGGGCAGTCCCGCGCCTATCGCTGCCGCCATCGGCTCCTCGATGGTATAAGCCTCTCCGGCGCCGGCCGCTCGGGCTGCCTGAATGACGGCCCGGCGCTCCACGTTGGTTACGCCGGAGGGCACGGACACGAGCACCCTGGGCTTGAAGAGGCGCGCGCGCCCGCACACTTTGGCCAGGATGTACTCCAGCATTTTCTGGGTGGTGGTGTAGTCGGCGATGACCCCCTCGCTGAGGGGACGGATGGCGACAATGTTGCCCGGAGTTCTCCCCAGCATCATCCGGGCCTCTGTGCCCACGGCAAGGATCTTCTTTGTCTTTTCGGAGACCGCTACTACCGATGGCTCCCTGAGGACTATTCCCTTGCCTTTGCGGAAAACGATGATATTCGCGGTACCCAGGTCTATCCCGATATCGGGGGTCATTGCGAACAAGGCAACGCCTCCCCGCTCAAGACGCTGGCTCCCAGCGCCCGGAGCTTATCTTCAAAATTCTCGTAGCCGCGCTGGATGTGCTCCACGTCCGAGATCTCTGTGACCCCTTCGGCCGCCAGAGCGGCAATTGCCAGGGCGGCTCCCGCCCGCAGGTCTGTTGCCGTAACCTGAGCGCCCTGCAGGTACGGCACGCCCCGGATGACCGCTACGCGGTTTTCCGTGTATACGTCCGCGCCCATCCGCTTCAGTTCGTTCAAATAGCGGAAGCGATGCTCATAGACCTTTTCGGTGATGATGGAGGTCCCGTCGGCGGTGGTGAGCACAGCGCCCATCGGCTGCTGGAGATCCGTCGGGAATCCGGGGAAGGGCATGGTCACGATATCTGTCGCGATGAAACGCCTGTTTGCCGTTACCCGCAAGCCTGCGGCGTCCTCGTCTACGGTAGCTCCGATCTCTCGCATCTTCTGCAAGACGGCGGAGCAGTGCTCGGGCACGGCGTTGCGGATGAAGATATCGCCGCGCGTGTTGGCCGCTGCCAGGGCGAATGTGCCAACTTCCACGCGGTCGGGGATGATCTCGTGCTCAACGCCCGTCAGTCTTCGGACCCCTTCCACCTGTATAGTGCCGGTGCCGGCCCCTTCGATGCGTGCCCCGCATTTCCGCAGGAACCAGGCCAGGTCCGTTATCTCCGGTTCGCAGGCGGCCTGTTCGATGACCGTTGTGCCCTCGCTGAGGCAGGCCGCCATCATGATCTGCTGCGTGGCGCCTGCGCTGGGAAAATCCAGATAGATGCGCGCGCCGCGAAGCCTGCTGGCTTTGGCTTCCACGTGTCCGTAGTCGTTCCGGACCAGAGCTCCCAGAGCGTGGATGCCTTTCAGATGGAGATCAATAGGCCTTGCGCCGATGTCGCATCCTCCCGGCACGGCCACCCTGGCCCGTCCCGTCCGTGCAAGGAGCGGCCCCAGCACCGAGAACGACGCCCGCATCTTCTTCACCATCTCTGCGGGCGCTTCGTTCCGGACGATGTTGGACGCGTCAATCTGCAGCGTCCCGTCCTCCGAAAGCTCGGCCCTGACGCCGAGATACCGGAGGATGTCCAGCATGGTGAAGATATCCTTGATGTGGGGGACTCGCCGCAAGACGACCTCCCCCTCCACCAGCAGTGATGCGGCGATGATGGCCAGCGCGCCGTTCTTGCTGCCGCTGGCAGTAAAATCGCCGGACAAGCGCCGGCCGCCTTCAATGAGTATTTTCGCCACGTCCTCGCGTCCCCCGAGCAGACCAGATCCCGGATACTCCGGCCCATCCGTGGGCCGGGCCGGCCGCCACCCGGTAAAGTATACAGGTCCGTCTTGCCCTGTGTCAAACCAGCGCCTTCGGCTATCCGGGGAGGGGACCGGCCTCCGGCCAGCGCTCCCGGATCAGCCCGTAGAAGGCCTTCATCGCCTGGGACACATACTTGTCCTGCCGCTGGATGGCACAGGTCTGGCGGACAAGCTCGGCTCCAGCGATAGCCACTGTCTGCAATCCGGAATGCTCCGACTCGCCGGAAACCGCAGTTTCGGGAACGATGCTGACCAGCACGCCCGTTCTCACCACCTCCTTGATGGATTCCAGGCTGGAAAGCTCCATCGCCACGTTGATCGTGATCCCGTGTTCGCCCAGTTTCCGGTTGAGGAACCTCCGGAAGCCGCTGTCGGGGGGCAGCATCACGAAACGGTGCTTCGGGAGTTCCGCGAGGGAGATGGTCTGGCTGGCGGCCAGGGGATGCCCGGTCCCGGCGATTGCCACGCATCGTTCCCGGTAGATGGGCATGCGCTGCAGCCCTTCCTGAGAGGTCTCCGATGCGATGATGGCCAGGTCCAGTTCGTCCTCCATTACCTGTGATACCAGCTCGGACGTCCGCCCGATGCGCACCTGCAATTCCACGCCCGGCCAGCGCCGGTAATACTCCGCAAAAAGCCCGGAAAGCGTGAAGATGCTGGGAGTGGCTCCCGCACCGACCCGCAGCAGCCCGCGTTCCAGACGCTGCAGGTCGCTGATCTCGACAGCGAACTCCGCCTCCATCTTGAGGATCTGGCGGGCGTAGCGCTCCAGAATCCGGCCGGCGTCGGTCAGCACGACGTTGCGCGGCCGCCTTTCGAACAGCTGTAGCCCCACGGCCTGTTCCAGGGTGCGGATCTGTACGCTGACGGCAGGCTGACTGATGGCAAGAGATTCCGCCGCTCTGGTAAAACTTCCTGTGCGAGCCACCTCTACCAGAGCGCGAAGTTGATCCAGGGTCCAGTGTCCTGTCATTGTACAGGATTATACCAGCAAGAGGAATATTTCGCTTGCATTATGCTGGGAATCGAATACAATAGCATGTCGAGCGCGGCTCCCGAGGGAGCCGCTGTTTGTTTTGCGAAAGGACACCGAACCAATGCCCGCAACAGTGGTGGTCGGACTCCAGTGGGGGGACGAGGCGAAGGGCAAGATTGTTGACTATCTGGCATCCGACGCCTTCGCGGTGGTGCGATACAACGGAGGCAATAACGCCGGCCATACGGTGGTCGTCGGAGACCAGGTCTACAAGTTCCACACTGTGCCGGCAGGCATTCTGCACTCCAATGTGCGCGCCGTCATTGCGGACGGGGTGGTCATAGACCCCTCGGTGCTTGCCGGTGAGATCTTCTCCCTGCAGTCGCGGGGGGTGGATGTCTCGCGTCTGGCCATCTCGCATTCGGCGCACATCATCATGCCGTGGCACCGGCTGATAGACCGCCTTGAGGAGACGCACCGCGGATCACAGAAGATTGGCACCACCGGTCGCGGTATCGGACCGTGCTATCAGGACAAGTACGGCCGCTGGGGTATCCGGGTGTGCGATCTGATCGAACCGGCGCGTTTCGAGCGCCGCGTCCAGGACGTTCTGCCCTACAAGAACGCCGTCATCACGAAGGTCTTCGGGGGAGAGGCGCTTTCCGCTTCGGAGATTCTGGAGGAGTATTCGTCCTACGCCGATGTCATCCGCCCCATGGTCACGGAGACCTCTCAGATGCTGATGAAGGCGGTGGACGAGGGACGGAACCTGCTGCTGGAGGGCGCGCACGGCTCGCTATTGGACATTGATCACGGGACGTATCCCTATGTGACCTCGTCCCATCCCATTGCGGGAGGCGCCACGGTGGGAACCGGGCTGGGACCGCGCGATATTACGGATATCGTCGGCGTAGCCAAGGTCTACACCACTCGCGTCGGAGAGGGCGTCTTTATGACGGAGCTCCACGGAGATCAGGGCGAGGCCATACGCCGGAAAGGCGGCGAGTTCGGCACCACCACCGGACGGCCCCGCCGGTGCGGCTGGTTCGATGCGGTGGCCGTGCGGTATGCATGCCGCCTGAGCAGCTGCTCCAGGATGGCGCTGATCAAACTGGACGTTCTGACAGGAATGCCCACGCTGCGCGTGGCCGTCGCCTATGAGCTTGAGGGAGCCCGGATGACGGAGTTCCCTCAGGACACCGAGGTGCTGGAGCGGGTACGGCCGGTCTACGAAGAGCTGCCTGGCTGGAGCGAGCCGGTGGACGGAGCCCGGCGGATGGCTGACCTTCCAAGGAATGCGCGTGCCTACATAGACAGGCTTCAGGAGTTGTGCGGCACTCCCGTCTGGGCGGTTTCCGTCGGGGAGCGCCGGGACCAGACGATCATCGTGGAGTAAGTCTCGCCCTGCCCAGAGATAGCGGGCAGGGCGACGGCGCAACAAACCTGTCCATTCGGACCGGCTGGAATTGCCGTCGCCCGGGTGGATTCCCTATAATACTCACGGATGGGCCGCTAGCTCAGGGGTAGAGCATCTCCCTTTTAAGGAGAGGGTCATTGGTTCGAATCCAATGCGGCTCATTCCTTCACCGTATTCCCGTGATAGCCAACAACACGGGTGACGCCTGGCTTCCTCGTTCCCCCACGAAATCCACGGTGCTGATGGTCTTTTCCGGGTGAGGGTTGTCCCACGGCAGCATTCGCAGGCGTATGGCCTTCCCGGACTTCGTCTGTCCCTTCCAGGCGGCCTGATAGGCCAGGGTGGGGCGATTGTCCTGCCAGCTCATCGTGTTCACGCCGTACTTCAACGGGATCTCCTCCGCGGTTCCGTCTTCGTAGCGGATGATATAGCGGCCGATCAGACGGTCGGAACCGTCCGGGAACGCCGTTGTGTGCAGGAACCAGAGCTGTTTTGCCCGCGAGCCGATCTGGATACCGCGGACGGCGTCCGAGAAGGTTGCGGTGACGGCTGGCCCGCTCAGCATGATTGCGGCCGGGCGTCCTCCGGCGCTGCTCAGGATGCGGAAGGTCACGCTCCCCATGCGCCGGTCTCCGGCCCGGAGCGCGGAGAAGTCCTCTCCCGGTCCTGCTCCAATCCAACCGGGTCTGTCCGGCAAGTCACGCAGGGAGGCGTTGGCGTAAGCTCCCAGCTGCACCGCGAACATCTCGCCTTCGGCAAGACGGGGAATATCCGGGTGGGAACCGTCAGGATACCACCGTTGCAGAAAGACCTGCTCGGCCTCGTAGGGCATAGCGTCGAGCGGCGGTCTCCCGGGGGACCACGCCCACTCTGCGCCCAGCACGTACTGGAACATCTGCTCGGGCCACTGTTTCATCACCTGGTCCGCTGTATTCCAGCCAGTCCAGGTGGTCTGCATCATCCCGATTGCCCCACGCTCGTGAGCGTAGGTGCTGAAGTGATAGATGTTGCCGGGAAGATACCAGGTGCACCCCACGACATCGAACCCGGCCTGCCGGAACAGGTCTACAGTGGGATACTCCTTTAGATCCCCGTAACGCCAGTCTGCGATGATGATATCCTTCGGCAGCTCTCCCAGCCGCTCCCGGAACCCGTTTTTTGCAAGGATATCGCCCCACATCATGGTGCGGGCTCCCTTCTTGCGGAGGTACTCCGCCAGACGCAGAGTGTCCCGGTAGTAGAGCTCCACCTTACCCAGTTTCCGGCATTCCTCATGCTTGGGGAACTCGCCTCTCATATCGAATTCGTCGTGGCCGATATGGAACAGCGACGGGCGCCCGAATACCTCGAATGCCTCGTCGAACAGATCCTGCATCAGCTCATAGGAGCGTTCGTTCAAAGGGCAGTAGGCGTAGGGATGCGCCGGATCCTCCACGATGTCCATATTTGCGCCGTCCCTGAAGATCCACTCCATATGCCCTAGCGACATCACAAGCGGGATATAGGTGATGTGGTAGTCTTTCGCAAAGGCGATGAGTTTGCGCAGATCTTCCGCCGTTACGTGGTTGTCCGGGTCACGTATCTCCGGATGGCTTTCCCATCCGAACTTATCCATTTGCAGTATGACGTAGCGGATTTTGAACGGGCTCAGCACTTCGCGGATGAGACGTGTCTGGAACTCCAGGGTGTCTTTTGCCGTCAGCAGGTGCACGCTGCGGAACGGCATTGCGGGACGGTCGCGGACGATCGCTCCCGGCAGCCAGAGCCGGCCGTCCGGCGAGATCTGCAACATCTGAGCCAGGGTCTGCGCGGCCCAAAAGGTTCCCAGTTGGTCGCTGCCGGCGGCAATAGCCTGGCTTGGCGTGACCCGGATGACATACCCTTCCGGGCCGGGAGTGGCTGCATCCACCTTCTCGCCAGATCGGCGGAGAGCCGATTGCACAGCAGGGTTCAGGGAAGGCTCACCGATCAGGATGCTCCGGTCTCCCGCATCGGATGGATGAAGGGCCCGCCGGATGGGCGGGCGGAAGCCAGCCTTCTGCTCCACCCAGTCCGCAAACACTTCGGCGGCCCTGGCGTCCATCCTGTCAGCGCGCTGTCCGATGAGTATGGGGGTCTGAGGGGTGATCTCAAAGCGGGTGGACGGGTGGAAACGGGCGTAGACCGGCTCCGGGATGATGACGGGACGCTCACTCTGTTCCATCGCTGCCTGCTTGAGCGGCTGGATGCCGCGCGGGCCGTGACCTTCACGAGGGGTGATGCGAGCGCGGAAACGAGTAAAGGAGGGCTTGCCCTCCGGCGGGACGAGGCGGGCGTAGTTCCAGAAATTGGCGAAACGGCCACCAGAGGCTGGCCAGCTGCTGGACTCATCGAGCTCGGATGAGTTCCGGCAGAAGAGGATCCTCCATTCCGCCTCGTTCGGTCCCTGCTCATCGAAGAGGCTGACCGGGATACGCATTTCGCACGTCCAACCGTCGGACGTCCGGTTGACGGCCGCCTGCCAGTCCCGCTTCTCGTTGGCCTGCTCGGCGCGTAGAAACGTCTTCACTCCGGCTGCGCTGACCGTGAAATGATACAGCCCGGCCATTGACGGGGCGTTCCACGGGGCGATGAACAGCTCTACTGACTCATCCTGCCAGACAGGGTCTCCGTCCTGATGGTAGACAGTTTTTACATCCTGGCCGGATTTGCAGTGGAAGGCGATATAGAACGCTTCGCCGTCCCAGACGATCTGCGCGGCCGTGCCTGCCCGGGCTGGAGACGCACCGGCGCGAAAATCCTCATAGCGGGGAGCCTGTTCCCAGGCGGCATCATCCAGAACCCCGTCCACAACCGGTGCCTTCTGAACAGGGTGTGGCGTGACAGCAGGTGTGTCCAAGGCTGCATATCCTCCGGTGGCGATGAGCGTGAAAGCGGTGAGAAAAGTGAGAAGTCTGGCGATAAGTGTCTTGAACATGACCGAATGCTGCATAGGTAGCTGTCTTTGCTCCTGAACGGATTGCACGGGGCTTCCGGGGGAGGCGAACTACGGCAGCCGCCCCCGCCTCCGGAAGTGCCCCATCAGAAACCGCTCGAACAAGCGGGACACCTTTGTCCCGATGAACTCCCGCCGGTGAATCGGGCGAACCAGGATGGTATGGATCCCGGAGCGCTTGCCCCCCAGGATGTCTGTGAAAAGCTGATCGCCCACGACAGCGGCCTCCTCTGGCCTCAGCCCCAGGATAGCCAGTGCCCTGGCAAAGCAGCGGCGGCGCGGCTTGGGTGCTCCGGAGACGCTCGGCAGGTCCAGACCTGCCGCCATACGCCGGAGGCGCCGCCTGTCGTGTGTGTTGCTGGCGATGCACATCCTGATGCCCGCCCTCTTCATCTTGGCCACCCAGCGGAGGATATCCTCCGGGAGGGTCTCGCTCTGCCACTCGCACAGAGTGTTGTCCAGATCCAGAATGAGCCCCCGGATCCCGGCTTCCTGCAAATGATGGGGTTCAAGCTCGGAGATGCGCTCCACCATGCGGTCGGGCGCAAGCAGACGCGCAAGCCAGTCCGTCAGGCTCATCGGCCCCGCACCTTGCGGATGTTGGCGCGGTGCTCCTCGAAGGTGACTGCGAACAGATGGCTTCCATCGGGAGCGGCTACGTAGTAAAGATAGTCTGTCTGTGCCGGGCGGAGGGCTGCTTCGATGCAGGCAAGCCCGGGATTTGCAATGGGTCCGGGGGGCAGGCCACGGTTGCGATAGGTGTTGTAGTCGGACTCCACATCAAGATCCCTGTAGAGAACGCGCGATTTGTGCTGTCCCTGCGCATAAAGGATGGTTGCGTCAATCTGAAGAGGCATGCCCAGACGAAGCCGGTTCTCGATGACACTGGCGATGAGCGGGCGGTCCTGCGGAAGTCTGGCTTCGCGCTCGATGAGGCTTGCGATGGTGAGCACTTCGTGGAGTGTCCGCCCGCTCCGGCGGATCTCCTTGCCGTAGGGACGCACAACACGCCGCTCCAGGTTGTCCAGCATCCGGCGGATGACCTGCTCCGCGGAGGTGTCGAAAGGAAGGAAGTAGGTGTCCGGGAATAGGTATCCTTCCAGGCTCCCTGTCGGCGTCTCGATGCCGAACCGCGATGCCCCCGAGGAGGCCAGGTCCAGGAAAACTGCGGCATCCGTCACCTGATGCTCGTCCAGCCGTCGCGCGATCTGGCGGATGGTGAATCCTTCGGGAATGGTCACCTTCTGAGTGGCGATGTCGCCGTTGACAAGGCGGTCCAGAATGGTGAAAAGGCGCGTGTCCTGACGTATCCTGTAGGCTCCGGGAATGAAAGGCCGTCCCTCGTAGCCGATGTGCCGGATGATGCCAAAGGCTGTGCGGCTGCGGATAAGTCTGTGCTGGTGGAGTATGCTGGCCACCTGCCGGTCTGTGGCGCCCTGCGGGATCCGCACGATCACCTCATCCGTTCCGCCGGTGGGTGGGAGTGATGCCGCGTAGAGCAGGATTGCCGTCACGGCCAGAAATGCCGCCAGCGAAGCCAGATAGCGCCAGGATCCCCTCAAAACGTCGAGGACGGATGCGCGCAGCCTCTCCAGGCGGGATTGTCTACGGAGCACCGGCGTCCTCCGGCGTGATCTGGCGGGCTGTCTCCAGATACGATTCCAGCAAGACAGCCGCGGCCTGGCTGTCCACGACCCGCCGGGCCCGCCGCGAGTCCAGGCCTGCCTCCCGCAGGCGTTCAGCGGCTTCCACTGTTGTCCACCGCTCGTCGTGCAGGACGACCGGGATGCGAGTATACCTGCTGATGCGCTCCGCCATCTCCCGTGCCATTGTAGCCGCCGGGCCCTCGGTTCCGTCAAGTCCGACGGGCAGTCCCACTACGATCCTTTCCGCCTTCAGACGGTCTGCCGTCTCCGCTATTGCGCGCGCGTCTTTCCGGATGCTCTCCGTACGGTGCAGAGCGGGAAGGGGAGACGCCAGGATGCCGAGTTCATCGCTGATTGCCAGCCCCGTGCGAACCGAGCCAACGTCAACGGCCAGCACGCGCATCGGAGACCCTCATAACAGGGAGGCCGCCCGTCCGGGTGGTAACCGCGTCCCAGAGCCACCATCCCAGTGCGTAGCAGGCCATAAATGCCAGGGTCACCGCCCCGGAGTCGTTGACGAGGGCGGCTACCATGCCGCCGTAGCCTAGGGCAAGAATACCCTGCCCGAGCCGTCCCGGGACACGGATGCTCGTCGCGATTTTTTCCCTGTTTAGAATCAGGAGGACAACCACCAGGCCGAAAAGAGCAAGAGGAATGCGGGCCTCCGGGCGCATCCAGAGGGTGAAATTCATTACCAGTTTGCGCTGGACCAGGGCCAGGATCTGCGCCGGATCCCCGCCGGCCAGACTGCGGATCGCCTGCCCCATATGACTGGGAGACTCGCGGAAGACCAGAGCATCTGCGAGGGCTAACCCGAAGGCCACACAGAAGCCGGCCACCGTCAACCCCAGGGCATCGCGGAGCCTCACGGTTCGCCCGGTCAGTGCGCGGTAGGCGAGTCCAAACGTCACGACTGCGGCTATCACGCCGCCGGAGTTGGCACCCAGAAACGGGAGACCGATGATGAGAGCCCAGACGGTAAACCATATCGCCAGAGGCGTTTTGTAGCGGGCGGCATCCTTTCCTCCGGCAAGCCGCCAGAGCGGAATGACCACGGCCGCCCCAAGAGCGCAGCCCAGAAATTCGTTCCCGATCCCGTAATAGCGGAACCCGCTCATCTGCCAGCCACTGAGGAGGGAGCGTTTTACAAGGTCCGTCAGTCCCACTGCGCTCAGAGCCACTGCGACCAACAGAAGCGCGGAGGGAAGTTCCAGAGGAATGAAGCGCCCGTTCTTCTTCCAGCGTTCCGCCAGCACAAACCCGCCGAGCAACAGAGGAGCGATCAGGTAAAAATAGGCTGGCCGGTCCAGCGGCACCAGAAGAGCAGGGGGGATCCAGGCGGCAACCGCAAGCGTCCCTACGGCGAGCCTGCCTGCCACCGAGGACTTACGTCTGGAAGCAAGAAAGACTACGCTCAGCACGGCTGCTGCGGCGGCGAACAACCCGACTCCGATCAGCAGCGGAACCTGGTAGCGCTGATTCAACTGGATAGTGTCCAACCATCTCTGCAGTACGATTTCCGGTCTTGTTTCCAGGCTTCGGGTGGCGGGAAAGCCCCGCATGGAATCCGGTTTCGGCACCCGCGCCAGCGCCAGGATTGAGGGCCCGACGTCCAGCGTGGTGATGAGTCCGTTGGTGCGGGTGGTGTTGCTCTGCAGAAGGGCCGTGCGTTCGTCTGAAGACCAGAGAACCGCCAGGCCGGGTGAGTCCCTGACACCATCTTCAGCAGCCGGCGGAATGATGGAAAGCAGAAACACTGGTGAGCGGGGGTCTGCAGCCCGGATGCCCGCTATCCAGCGGGACAGTTTCGAGATTGCCGCTTTCCGTGCCCTGTCGTAGGCGCGGTCGGTCATTACACCGCGCTCGCGCTCGATACGATCCAGGTCTCCCGCTTCGACAAGGACAACGCCGCCCTCATCAAGCGCTTTAAGGACTGGGATCGTGATCCGCTCGAACGCGATCGTCCGCCCTGCTGCCGCCGCCGGATCGGGAACGGTTGCGCCTGCCCCTACATCACCGGCCGGAACCAGTCCGAACGCGTCTGTCAGCATCGCCGCTCCGAACCGCATCGGCTGCTGGTCAGAATCGGCATTGCCGAAGGCATAGCGCGGAACGCCTGCCTTGCGAAGCGCATCTCCCAGAGCCCATGGATCGGGTGGAGCAACCATCTTCCGGTGAACAGCAGCCACGGCCGCCATGCCACAGTGGACGATCCCCTGTTCCACCCATGGCTGTCCTGTCCGGCGGGCGTAAGCTTCTGCGGCTGTTCCCCCTTCGAAGGGTTCCGTGGAATTGAAGGCAAGGGTATAGGCCGCCGTCCCTACGCAGGGAGCCCCTGCGGCGGAGGATGCATGGAGCGCCTCCGGTGAGCGGCCCCTGGCCGTTGCCGGACAGACCAGTCCCAGGGAAGCTGTTTGTAGGGACTCGCGGAAAGTGGTGTCCCACAGGAGGTCGTCCAGGGTAAGGTAGTTGGCCAGAACGACCAGAACACCGGGGCGCGAGGGCTGACGTGTTGCGGAGGCCGGCAGGCTGAGACAGCAAAGAGCCAGCCCGATGACGAAGATCGCGCGTCTTGCAGGACCAGAGAGCGTGTTCTTACCCCGAAGTGCGGCCGGCCACCTCACGGATGAGGGCCCGTCCTTTCTCAAGGGCAGCGTCCAGGCGGGAAGGGTCTTTGCCACCAGCCTTGGCAAACTCGGGACGCCCCCCTCCGCCACCACCGGCTTCGGCTGCAACCGCCTTCACAAGCTCGCCCGCGTGGAGACCCCGAGCCACGAGGTCGGCGCTGACCTTCGCCACGAAAAGCGCCTTGCCCCCGGACTCGGAGCCAAGCAGGACCACGGACGAGCCAAGCCGCTCCGCAAGTATGTCCGCCAGCCGGCTCATTCCATCGGCGTCGGTGGAAGTAGTCCGGCTACAGACAGCCTTGAAGCCGTCCACGTCCTCCGCGGACCGCACAATGGCTTCTGCCTCGTCCGCGCTGGAGCGGCTGCGGACCTGCTCCAGCGCCACCTGGTGCTCCCGGAGGTTTTGCTGAAGACGTTCGATACCGGGTAGGATGTCCGCGACTGGAACCTGCAGACGATGCGCTACCTCCTGCAGTTTCTGCTCCAGACTGCGGATGTGCGCCAGAACGGCCGCTCCGGTGATAGCCTCGATGCGGCGGATTCCGGCCGCCACACTGCCCTCTGAGACGATCTTCATCAACCCGATCTGCGAGGTGCGCGTAAGATGCGTCCCTCCGCACAGTTCCAGGCTGACGTCCGGGATGGCGATGGTGCGGACCTCATTTCCGTACTTCTCGCCGAAAAGCGCCATCGCGCCTTTTTTACGCGCATCGTCCAGCGTGGTATGCTCCGGCTGGACAGGATGGTCCTCCAGGATGCGGCGGTTGACCTCGTCCTCCACAGCCTGGATCTCTTCCGGTGTCATCGCCTGGAAGTGCGAGAAATCGAACCGCAGACGTTCCGGAGCCACCAGCGATCCGGACTGCGCCACATGTTCGCCCAACACTTTCCGCAGGGCGGCGTGCAGCAGATGGGTCGCCGTATGGTTGCGCATAATGGCCCGGCGTCGCTCCTGATCCACCTCCGCCGTTACCGTATCACCGGTGCGGATCTCGCCTGTCACAATGACCGCGTCGTGGAACCAGATGTCTGCCCGCTTGCGTGTGTCCCGGATGGCTGCGGCGCCGGACGGACCTTCTATCCTGCCCGTGTCACCGACCTGCCCGCCTGCCTCCGCATAGAACGGAGAAACGTCCAGCACAATCTGGACTTCGTCTCCCTCTTCCGCCGCATCCACAAGCTGTCCGTCGCGCAGGATGGCCTGGACGCGCGCCTCGCCTCGAAGCGTCTCGTAACCGATGAAAGTGGTCTGACCGACGGACTTCTGAAGCTCCGCGATGGACTCCCCTGTGCCACCGAAGACGTCCGCGAACATCCTGCTTCCCTGCTGGGCCCTGCGGCGCTGCTCTTCCATACAGGCCTCGAAACCCTCCCGGTCCACTTCCAGACCTTCGGTGCGCGCCAGCTCTTCTGTCAGCTCGAAGGGGAACCCGAAGGTGTCGTACAGGACAAAGGCGGCTTCTCCGCTCAGCTGGCCCGCGTCGGCGGCCTTCGCGGAGCGGATCTCCTCGTCCAGCCGGTTGAGACCGGTACTCAGCGTGCGCTCGAACTTCTGCTCCTCACTTTCCAGGACAGTCTGGACGAACGTCATACGATCCCTGATCTCAGGGTACCAGTCGCCCATCATGTCCGCCACAGTGGGAGCCAGGTCGCGCAGGAAGATGCCTTCATATCCGATGCGGCGGGCCTTGATGACCGCCCGGCGGATCATCCGGCGAAGCACATAGCCACGCTTGACGTTCGATGGCATCACCCCGTCCGCGATGCAGAACACGGCCGCCCGGGCGTGATCGGCGATGGTCCGCAGGGAAGCGTCGGTCACTTCATCCTGGCCGTAGCGGACTCCGGCCAGACGTTCCATCGCCTGAATGAGGGGCAGGAACAGGTCGGACTCGTAGTTTGTCGGTGTGCCCTGCAGGATGGCGGCAGTGCGCTCCAATCCCAGCCCTGTGTCAATATTCTTGCGCGGCAGCGGGGTCAGCGTCCCGCCGTCGCCCCGCAGATACTGCATGAAGACCAGGTTCCATACTTCGACGAACCGGTTGCTGTCGTAGGCGATGGCGCGCGCCGGGTCTGCGGGAGGGCCCAGCTCGGGGCGCATATCCAGGAAGATCTCGTTGCACGGCCCGCAGGGACCGTTAGGCCCCTTTGACGGGGCATTGGCCGGCCAGTAATTTTTGTCCTCGCCCAGTCTGACGATCCGCGACGGCGAAAGCCCGATCTCCTTCTCCCAGACCTCCGCCGCCTCATCGTCGTCCAGGTAAACACTGGTCCAGATGTGCTCTTTGGGAAGCTTCAGCCACTCGGTCAGGAACTCCCAGGCGAAATGGATGGCCTCCCGCTTGAAGTAGTCTCCGAACGAGAAGTTGCCCATCATCTCGAAAAACGTATGATGGACGGCGTCGCCGACCTCATCAATGTCGTCTGTCCGGAGGCATTTCTGAGCCGTCACCGCGCGGGGGTGGGGAGGTTGAGCCGCTCCCGTGAAGTAGGGCTTGAACTGCACCATCCCAGCCGACGTGAACAACAGAGAAGGATCGTCGGGCACCAGCGAGTCGCTGGGCAGGTGTAGATGATCTTTCCCCTGAAAGAACTCGATATACTTCCGTCTGATCTCTGAACCGAGCATTCCTGTTCCTGTGCTGCTTCTCCCTCCGCGGATTATGGCCGGATTCTCAGGCGCGCACTCTGGCCGTGCGGATGAACGCTTCCGTCTCCTCCAGTGACCGCACCCCGGTCGTGGCCCCCAGCTCGGTGACGCAGAGCGCTCCGACGGCGTTTGCGAATCTTCCCGTGCGCTCCAGGTCCCATCCCCGGACAACGCCGGTCAGGAAGCCAGCCACAAAAGCGTCGCCAGCCCCGACTGCATCCTGACACTCTACCTCGAAGGGAGGGATGCGCAGTTCCGTGTCACCGCTGCGAATGTAGCAGCCTTCCTCTCCCATCTTCAGGCCCACAACGCTCACTCCGTGGTCCATCAACACACCGGCGATGTCACGAGGCTCCTGCCGACCGGTCACCATGCGCGCCTCTTCGATGCTGGGGAGGAAGTAGTCAACGTGCGGAAGCGCAGGCTCTAGAAGGGTCATCCAACGTCCCTTTGAGTCCCACGCGGTGTCCAGTGCGGTGATCACCCCGGCACCCTTCGCCTGCTTCAGCACATTTGCGGCAGGCTGGCCGTCGAAAGACGGCATCAGGAAGAAGCCTGCCACGTGGAGCAACCGGCTGGCGCACACGAGGTCCATATCCACGTCAGCTTCGCACAGGGAAGCGTTCGCTCCGATGTAGTGCAGGAAGCTGCGCTCACCGTCGGCGTGCACCATCACCATGGTGGCCGAAGTCGCCATCTCCGGATCCCGTACCACTCCGTCTGCATTCGCCCCGCTTCTCTGGAGACGGCTGACCATGAAATCCCCGAACCCGTCGTCGCCGACTTTGCCGATGACCGCCGTGTCAACGCCGATTTTAGCGAGCCCCATGCCAGTGTTGGCCGCGCACCCTCCGGTGTGCAGCTCCATCCGGTCCACCAGCAAAAGCTTTCCGCGCTCCGGCAACCGCTCGACCGGCTTGCCGACTACATCCGCGACCAGAATCCCAAGACAAACGACTTCAGCCATATCCCGTTCCGTAGACTCCAGAGAGTTTTGCCCGTCAACCGGGCGGATGCTGAGCGCCAGGGTCATCGCCCCCGCCCGGGTTCCCGACGTATTCCCGCGGGTTCAGACGCCGGGGTGGCTCGTTCGAGGAAGGCCACCCCGTGTCTTCGATGACTTCCGGCTCGTCTTCGACTACCCCGTACTTCATCAGGAGCTCCCGGTGCGCCCGGACGATGAAGCAGGCTCCCAGTCCTCCCAGCGCTACGACCGCGCCGATGCCGGACAGCAAAAGGAGCGCTCCGGCGGTCATTGTAACCGAGAATGCCCCCAGTGTGAAGAACGGATTATCCAGCAGCAGAAGAGCAGACTTCCTGACTGCCTTCCAAACCCCGCCTTCCTCCGTCACGAGAAACGGCCACTGCCACAGTTGCATCATCAACCACAGAAGCAGGAGGTACGCCATCAGCATACCCGCCATCTTCAGCAGAAGCGATGAGCGGGAAAGGAAGAACGCAGCGTCCGCCAGCATTACCACTGTCAGCACAAGCTGCACGGTGCCAAGCTTCAGGGCCGGCCAGAGAAACGTCCGGGCGAAGTCACGAAAGGCATCAGCGCCAGGGTCCAGAAAATACGCGATCCTGTGGGCAAGGAGGATGTTGACACCCCAGCCGCAGACCAGCCCGTACCACCCGAGCAGGAACATCACTACGGCTGCCGCGGCCGGACCGGCTACCGGCCGCAGGGCTCCGGCGGCCATCACGGCGACAGCCGGAAAGAGCATCATCACGGCGCTCCCCAGGACCATCAGCCCCAGGCGATCATAGAAGTCGCCTGCTCCGCGGCGGATGGCCCAGATCAGGCGGGGGCGGTGGTGCGGGGCGGTCGAGGTTCCGGGAGGGGAAACGCTCATCGCAGAGCTGGTCTCCGGATACCGTCCGGCACGAATGCCTCACGCATCACCAGAAGAGCATCCAGCGCGGCGGACCATTGGCCGCTGGCGGGCGCCGGAGCCTCCGCGCGGATGCGGATGACGTGTTTTCCGGCTACCAGGCGCGCCGTCCCCAACCGGGTCCAGCGGAAGCCGGGGCCGTAAGGGTCGCCTGTCGGGGAGAGGCCCGCAACGCGGGTCCACTCGGAGCTGTCCAGGTTCCAGGAGAGGGGACTGGTCTCCGGCGAGTCAAGCTGTGAGCCTGCCAGCCACACCTGATAATCCCCTTCCACTGGCACGAAAAAGGCATATGATGCGCTGTAGGGTGCCAGAGGCGGCGCATCGGGGGTGTCCAGCTTGAGATATTGCGTGCCGCTTGCGCCGGGATGGTAACCTGTAGCGGTGAAGCTTGCCTCGGTGGCCTCCTCAGCCTCCACCCATGCGAAGGGCGCTACCAGTGCCTGGAGCTCCTCCAGCGCCCGCGCCAGGGTCGAGCGGGCCAGCATCAGCCGGTCCCCCTTGATCATCGCCTGCGCATTCTCAAGGGCCATTCTGTACTGCCCCACCAGCACGTTCTGCGATTCCGCCCGCCTGATCAGACCTGCCAGTGCTTCCGCCTGAGCAATGAGGGCGTCACGGCTGATGAACTGAGCAGGAGCCAGACCGCGCACAATGGCCGGGTCGCGAGTAAGAGGGATGCGCACCGCGTTCTTGGTCTGGGTCACCTTCCGTTCATCCGGCCCGGTAAAATGCACCGAAGGTTCCACTCCGGGAGGAGCGTGGATTTCCACAGTCCGGGGAGACCCGTCCACCCAGATGTAAACAGCTTCGCCTTCGGCGTCCGGCAGGCTGTAAGCGCGGACGCCCGGCTCCACATACACCTCCTGAGCTTCCATCTGGTTTCCCAGCCACCAGAGATCGCGCTCCAACCGCCGGATATCTGCACCCAGAGGATTGCGGAACGAGAACCAGACGGCGCGCGGCGACCACTCGTGCAGGAGTGGCTCCATCTCAAGCCGGTCCCGGAACGATGCCAGCCACTCCAGCTGCTCCGGCGTCTCCAGCAGGTCGAAGTTCGTCCAGGGAGGCGATAGCCGCAGGCCGAAGACGAAGAAGCCTTTGGCTCCGGCATCCTTGAGGGCAGTAAGGCACGCCGTCAGCTCGTCGGCGCTCCGGAAGCCGCGGTGCTCTTTGCGCTCAGAGGATGTGGTCTGGATCTCCGTAGCCACAAGCCACACCGGCTGGGAAGACTGTTTTGCCAGGGCCAGGCATTGCGCTCCCGCAAAAGGCCCGATCTCTGAAGGGGAGCCGTAAGCCTCGATGCCCAGTCCATTGAAGCCGGACGGGTCATCGTTGATCAGGAACTCGTAGTTAGCCGTCCATTTCACCACCACAGGGACGTCGGCGATCTCGCGTTTCAACACTTGCGCTGCGCTGTTCAGATATCCCCGGATGGAGTGGGTGCGAAAGGCCAGGAGGTCTTCCCACATCCGGCTTTCGGCCGTCCCAAGTTTGATGGTCTTCCCGGTGGCGGTGTCGTAGACTGCCGTCAGGCCTTTGCGGTCCCTCCAGAGGGGGATCAGGCGGCTGCCCTGCTCGAAGGTCGTGACTTCGCCCTGCAACCCCCAGGCTCGCGCGAGAGAGCTTGCATCGGCGTAACGTTTCCGCAGCCAGGCTTCCAGCTCAACCTGGTACGCGCGGGATGCCGGGATCAGAAACTCGGCCTCTCGCCGCAGTCCCATCTCGTTGATGAACGGGTCCACCCAGAATCTGAAGCCTGCCCCCAGCTTCAGAGGCTTCAGGTGAGCGATGAGGCGGTCCCGGTATTCGCTGTAACCCTCCCAGAAGTTCTGCAGGCCGTCGCGGGCGGGATCTACAGTCTTCAGCGGATAGACCAGCAGGATACGCCGATCCTCCTCAGTGCCCCGGACCGGGATCGTGGCAGTGTCTCCGGACGCGGGCAGCGCCTGAACGTTGACGATGTCTCCCTTCGGGTTGGCCAGAATGGCAAGCCCACCCACCAGACCGGGCGTCTGTAGCGTCACGTTTCCGGCGGAGGTGATGTCGGGCTTGCGGTATACGGCAGGTCTCACGATCCAGCCGGTCAGGGGCCGGTCGGGGCCATCCGTAAGCTCAATGCCGTAGCGGAATCCCTCCTGCTCCAGCACATCAATCAGGCGCTGCCAGTCTGCTGTGGGAATGCGCGTGGCCCCGCGCACGGGGTTGATGTAGATGTCCAGAATTCCGCGCGCCTTGAGTTGCCGCAGGCTCTCCACATCGGCCTGCCAGTTCTCCTCCGTGCGCGCTTCCACGAAATAGCGTGGGCAGAACTGTCCTCCCACGGGGATATATGGCCGGCCGTCCCAGATGAGCGAGTTCGCGTCGTTGATATGCCAGGAATGACGCTGTCCGTTGCGGTCCACATAGATGCCGCGTGCCCCGGCAGTGACGCAAAGCCCGGGAAGCGTCAGCAGCGCGGCCGACACCGCCAGCTTGAGCAGTCCCTGGAACAAGATTACACCTCGTATCGCTGCGCCGGCCGGGCCCTGACTCCGGACGGCACGCATCGCTTCGCTCACATCCGCTCGGGAGCGGTCACCCCCATCGTCCGGAGGAGGTTGCCCAGCACCGTCCGGCAAGAACGTACCAAGACCAGCCTCGCCCCGCTGAGCTCCCGGTCGGCCTCATCCATAACACGGCAATCCGTGTAGAACTTGTGGAACAGCCGAGCCGTATCCATTGCAAAGGCGGCCAGCCTGTGCGGCTCGTGCTCCAGCCCCGCCCGGACCACCTCGTCCGGCCAGTCGGCCAGCTTCTTCATCAGCTCGATCTCTGAGGGATGGGTCAGCAGTTCCAGTTTTGCAGCCTCTGCGGGCGGGACGGCGAATCCTTTCTCATCCGCGTTCCGGAGCAGCGAGCAGATGCGCGCGTGGGCATATTGCACATAGTAGACCGGGTTCTCGTCGGACTGGCTTCTGGCGAGCTCCAGATCGAAGTCCAGCTGACTGTCGTGGCTGCGCATCAGCAGGAAGAACCGGGCGGCGTCCCGTCCCACCTCTTGCATCAGCTCCGCCAGCGAGATCACGTCGCCTGCCCTCTTGCTCATCATCACAAGCTCGCCGCCGGAGAAGAGGCGTACCGCCTGATAGATGATAATATCGAGGGCCTCCGCCGGATACCCAAGTGCCGCCACCGCCGCTTTGGTGCGGGCGATGTAGCCATGATGATCCGGCCCCCAGACGTTGATCAGCCGGTTGAAGCCACGGTCAAACTTGTCCGCGTGGTAGGCCGCATCCGCGGCGATGTATGTCGGCGCACCGTTGGAGCGCAGCAGAGCGCGGTCTTTGTCATCGCCGAAGTCTGTGCTCTTCAGCCAGAGTGCGCCGTCCTTCTCGTAGGCGCATCCCCGCTCCTTCAGTTTCTCGATGGCGGCGGCAACCTTCCCGGACTCGTGAAGCGAGCGTTCGCTGAACCACCGGTCGAACTCGATTCCAAAGGCCGCAAGGTCTGCCTTCTGGGTGGCGATCATCTCCTCTTCTGCCATCCGGGTGAAGAGGGTCAGCCGCTCGTCTTCCTGCATGTCCAGGTAGCGGTCTCCGTCGCGTGCCACGATCTTCCGGGCGATGTCCGTGACATAAGCTCCCTGGTAGCCGTCCTCCGGCATGTGCGCTTCGACTCCAAGCTCCTGAAGATAGCGGACCACTAGCGACTTACCGAAGTTGATCATCTGAGTGGAGTTGGCGGCGTCGTTGATGTAGTATTCGCGCGCCACCTCTGCGCCCATTAGCTCATACAGACGCGCCAGGGTGTCTCCAATGACCCCTCCCCGGGCGCTGCCGACCGTAATGGGACCGTTGGGATTGGCGCTCACGAACTCCAGCAGCGCCTTTACGCCCTTCGCCGCGTCGCTGGATCCGTAGGAATCCCCGCGCCGCTCGATCTCCACCAGAGTATCGTGTAGCCAGGAGGGAGAAAGATGAAAGTTTATGAAGCCCGGCCCTGCAACATCCACCTTCTGGATGAGCCGGGTGGGGGCCCCATCGCTCTGCAGCCGGGCCGCCAGGGCCTCGGCCAGTTGCCGCGGCGGCATCTGGGCCTCGCGCGCAAGCGTCATAGCGATGTTGGTGGAGAAATCCCCGTGTTCGCGGTTCCGCGGAACCTCGACCTCGATGACGGGCACGGCTATGCGGCGGACCTCGCCGTCGCGCATCGCGCTTTCCAGCGCGTTCTTTACAGCCTCAGCAATGCGCTCCTTTGCCAATCCGGTCTTCCTTACTCAGTGATTCGTCTTGCCGCTGATTCCGGCCAAAAAAGCGGTCAGCAGTCTCAGAAAAACGGAACTCGCCATCCAGCCACCCGCACCACCGCGTCCGCCAGAAGGAGCGTGGCGGCCAGGCCGGCTCCGATCTGAGCGAAACCCAGGTTCCAGATGCGGCGCCCGGGCTCCCGCTCGCCCAGCACCTCCTCTCGGTAGTTCGCCAGCAGCTGCTTTCCGGCCTGGATGCCACTTTCGATCTGTTTTCTGGTGGCAGGCCTGGTGGTGACGTGCTGCTGCAGCCAGGCGCCGATGGTCCTCCAGCCCAGCAGAACGACCATTATACCCGCAAACACTACCAGAGGGCTGGGGTAGGCAGTGATCATCACGATGAAGATGGACGCCGCCGCCGCCAGGTTCGTTCCGCACCTGGGATGTACCCGCGGCATCCGGCGAACCGTCTCAAAGTCCAGCGGCTCTCCCCGTTCGATGGCGTGTACGGTCTGGTGCTCTGCGGCATGATAGCCCGCCACGGGAAGCAGCCGCACGCCCAGCAGGAGTGTGATCACAGGCGCAAGCAGGGCAATATATCCGATGGCGTCATAGAGATTCCAGCGTGGGGCCGGTTCCGACAGAAGGGCGGCATACAGAGGCTGGCCGAGCCATTGCTGCGCTGCCCAGGCGATTGCCGCGGCGATCACAAAACCAAGGATGTTCAGCAGGCCGAACATCACGCCCAGGAGCACCAGCGCCCCGTCTCCGACGCCGCCACGCTGCGAACCGCAAGTAAGGTGGACGCCCAGCGGGGTCGCCAGACCCCCGACCATCGGAGGCCTTATGGCGTTGGAGAGGGCTGCCGTGATATCGGACCGGAGAAGATATCCCGCATAGGCGCCGTGCTCCGTGACAACGGGAAGGGCCTCTGCTCCCGTCCGCCAGAACGCCTCGGCAGCCTCCCGGATGGTGGCATCGGGCCGGAGAAAACCCTCCACAGGACTCATCAGCTCCACGATGGGAGGTAAGGAGTCCACGTCCTTGCCGGACCCGTTTGCCGATGCGGCCAGCATCGGGAGCAGGTCGGACTCGCGGACCATTCCCACCACCTGCATTCCGGACACCACAGGAGCCGCAGAACCGCCAGAGGCGCGCAGGAGCCCCACCGCCCTGGAGACGGTGTCGGAAGGCAATAAGGGCCGCGACGTGCGGACCAGCTCTGAGATCCGGCTTTCCGAGACGTTCATTGCACCGGTTCACACGCCGGCCGTATCGGTTGCGATGGGGCAGCCGGCTGTGGTAAAGTAGACTTTCGGTCCGTTGAGGAACACTCTTTACCGGGATACGGACTTTTTGCATCCGGAAACCCGGTCAGATTCCCTTTATATTCGAAAGGATATCAGGCCCGATGGCAGTTTCGTGCGCAATCTGCGGAAAGGGCGCGCAGTTCGGTCAGAACATCAGGCACCAGCATTCCGGCTCCTGGGCCCTCCGGGCTCCCCGGACAAAGCGTCGCTGGCTGCCCAACCTTCAGCCGGTCCGGATGATGGTAAACGGCACGCCCCGGCGGGTGCGCGTTTGCACCAAGTGCATCAAGGCCGGAAAGGTCGTCCGTCCCGCCTGAGTTTTTTACCTCGCCACCCGGTAATGCCGGAAAGTCTTTCCGGGCCTTTCCACAGGGGCCTGCCGACGGCAGGCCCTTCCTTGCGTTCTGCCCGACGAGCAGATTATACCCGATTTCGCTTGGACCTCAGGAAAGCCATGAGCCTGCCACCCTGGGAGGGATATCAGATCAGGGTGCACCCCCGCGCCCGCAGTGTGAAGATCCGCGTGGATGCTCACGGCCGCGTGGTGGTCACCGTTCCGCCGGCCTTCGATTCCGGAATGCTTCCGCACATCCTGCACAAGCACCAGGCCTGGATCCTCGCCCGTCAGGAAGCGGCGCGCGCCCGGAAAGAGGCAGAGCAGAGAGGGCAGCACGGGTCACTTCCTGACCGCATTCATCTGAGGGCACTGGGACAGTCTGTTCCAATGATCTGGCAGCCCGACGGCGCTGCAGGACGAGCCACCTTGCGGGAAGTGGATGGCCGACTCGTCATCTCCTGCGACATCCGGAACGGCGAGCTCTGCAGGTTGCTGCTGCGCAGATGGGTGATGCGAAAGGCCTGGCAGATGTTGCCTTCGTGGCTCGCCCGGGTCGCCTGCGAAACGGGGCTCGGTTATGGGGGATGCTCGGTGAACTCCGCCCGGACAAGGTGGGGTAGCTGTTCCCGGCAGGGCAAGATCAATCTCAGC
>Ga0101944_10000471_pt1 | contig 117108 bp, 77 predicted proteins | sample DewCreD2012metaG_FD_75245 | JGI IMG/M metagenome (GOLD analysis project Ga0101944, IMG submission 75245) | Hot spring sediment bacterial and archeal communities from British Columbia, Canada, to study Microbial Dark Matter (Phase II) - Dewar... ...
CGGACGCTGCGGGAATCCGGTTTGCTCAGCCTGCTTGAGGAACATCGCCGTCTGGCGAGTGCTTGACGAACCGCCGGATGCCGAACGGCACGTCCGGTGGTGTGGCGAGCCGGGTAGGGCAACCTACCCGGCTACCCGATCGGGTCGATCCCCTGCGCCTCGGCAGAAGCGATCAGGCTCCAGAGCACCGCGTGGTGCTGCCCGAAGGCGTCGTTGCCGGCGAACAGCCAGTTCTTCCGCCCAATGGCCACCCGCTTCATCGCCCGCTCGGCGGCGTTGTTGTCGATGTACGGGTGATCGCGATCCCCGATGTAGGTCCAGATCCGCCCGCTCTTGCACTTGCCTTTCACCTGCTCATCCTGCACCGGCACCCGCGTGTCATCGGTGTGGATCGCCTTGCTCTGCCTCACCCGCTCGATCAAGAGCCGGTGCAGGGGCCTGAGCAGCTCGGCCGACGCGGCCATCCACGCGCACATCGTGCTGCCGGCCACGCGCACATCCTGGCGGGCGAAGATCTTCTCCAGACGGTACAACGGCAGGTGATCGGCCAACTTCGACGTGATGACATACGCCAGCAGGCCCGGCCCCGCCAGCCCCTTCTCGATCGGCTGGGCCGGCTTGTCGGCGATCACGATCCGCGCCCCGCTGTCGCTGGTCTGGTAATCGGCCGGGGCGTACTTGTAGCGGCGGTGCTGGATGACGAACAGCCCGCCGGGCTTGAACTCCAACTGCTTGGTGATCTCGCAGCCGATGCGGACCATGCCGGCCTTTTGGGCTTCCGGCAGGTCGTGCTCCACGACCACGCGCTCCAGGTGCTCCGGCAGCTTCCCCCGCCCGTGATTGTGCCGGTTGTCACGCCCACGCCCCCGGCGGGTGACCAGCTTCTGGCCCGACTCTTCCTCCACGGCCCTGGTGTCCACCGGCAGGGTGTCGATCATCTGGCCGAACAGGAGAAGCTGTGCCGGATCGAACTTCTCGCGGCGCGGGCCGTAGAAGCGACGGAGCAGGGCCTGGACCTCGGCCTTGTGCTCCGCTTCCAGACGCAGCCGCTGGGCCTCCAGTTGCCCGGCCGCCTCCTGCCGGATCTGCTCGATCTGAGCGTCGCGCCGGGCGATCTGCGCGTCACGGGCGGCGCATTCCCGCACCCGCATCTGCTTGAGCAGCACCGGATCGTCGGGAAGTTGTTCCACGCTCAGCATGGGCGTGCTTGTATCACGGCGCCAGGTGTCGCGCAATACCTGACAAGCGCCGAACACCGCGGATTTATGTGGATAACTCGACGGTGCAGCCGGCCAGCAGCTTCACCAGCTCGGCCGACGACAGATCGTGGGCTCCTGGGCACCTCCGATGCCGGCCGAAAGCGTGATCGTCGTCGGCCTTGTGGAACGAACCCGAACAGCCGCCAGAGCGGCGGAACGACTCGCTCTTCCGCCAGCTCGCATCCGCGAGGAAGGGACGCCTCCATGTCCGCATCCATTGAACCCGTCTACGTTGGTATCGATGTCTCCAAGGCCAAGCTCGATATCTGCCTCCTGCCTTCCGGGCAGACGCTCGTCGTTGACAACAACCCCGCCGGTATCCGGCAGTTGATCAACCTGCTCAAACAGCAGCCCCGGGTCGAGCGTTGCCTCCTGGAAGCCACCGGACGCTACGAACGACGCTGTGCCGCCGACCTCCTGGAAGCCGGCTTTGCCGTCGCCGTGGTCAATCCCCGCCAGGCCCGCGACTTCGCCCGGTCCCTGGGCCGACTGGCCAAGACCGACACCATCGACGCCGCCACCCTCGCCGAGTTCGCCAAGCTCGGCCATGTCCGGCTCAGCGAGAAAACACCGGAAAACCGGGCCATTCTCGACGACCTGATCACCCGCCGCCGCCAGGTCACCCAGATGCTGGCCGCCGAGAAGACCCGCCGCGAGGGCCTCAGCCACAAGAAGGCCCTGGCCTCGGTGGACAAGGTCATCCGCCTGCTCGACCAGCAGCGCGAGGACCTCGACCGCGAGATCGCCAGGCTCATCGAGTCCGACGACGACTGGAAAAACCGCCGCGACCTCCTGGCCAGCGTCCCCGGCGTCGGCAACACCACCGCCAGCCAACTCGTGGCCAACCTGCCCGAACTGGGCAAGCTCAATCGTCAGCAGATCGCCGCCCTGGTCGGCGTGGCCCCGCTCAACCGCGACTCCGGCAACATGCGTGGCCGCCGAACCATCTTCGGCGGTCGCGCCGACGTGCGCACCGGCCTGTACATGGCCACCATCTCGGCCATGCGCTGCAACCAGATCATCAAGCCCTTTGCCGAACGCCTCATTGCCGCCGGCAAGGCGTTCAAGGTCGCCATGATCGCCTGCATGCGCAAGCTCGTGACGATCCTCAACGTCATGGTCAGAAACAATGAACATTGGCGCCAGCCTGTTCTTCAAAACCCTTGACTTTCAACACAGCCGCTCCAATCGGGCAAATCGTGTGCACCCCCACAACAATTCGCTCGGAGGTGCCGCTTTATCAAGTCCTTGCATGATCGTCCCAAAACGGGTAGTCGCGTCCCTGCGTTCAATCGCGGTGAATAATCGGCAGAAGTCGAGCTTAGAAACTATCTCAAAACGCCAGCCGATGCCGGCGACGATACCACAGCAGAGCGCAGGCCAGTTGAATGACGCCCAGGTAGTTGCATGACTTCTTCGCGTACCGAACCAGAATCCCCCGGCACTTGCTCAGCCACCCCAGCGTCCGCTCCACCACCCAGCGCCGCGCCTTGTGTCGCCTGCGGCCCCTCCTGTCCAGCTTCTCCTGGCCGATCCGCCGGATGTGCGGCGTGTGCCCGCCCGATTTCGCCGCCGCCCGCCCGGTGGGATTGTCGTACCCCTTGTCCAGACACAGGTGCTGCGGCTGCTCTTGCGTCGGCTCCGGCCGCTGGACCACGACCGCCTCGATCGTCTCTTCCAGCAGCCTGCAGTCATGCACGTTGGCCCCGGCCACGACCACGCCCAGCGGCCCGCCGTCGGCCTCCACGATCACGCTGCGCTTGGTGCCGGGTTTGCCGCGATCCGTGGGGTTCGGGCCGACATCATCCCCCCAGAATGCGCCTTGCCCATGGCCGCGTCGGCGCCTTGCCATTGCCAGTCCACGCCCCCCAGTTCCCGGCAGTTGTCCACCAGTACGGCCCAGATACGGCGGAACACATCTTTGCCGATCCACCGCTGCATGGTGCGATGCACCGAGGAATCGTCGCCAAACTGCTTGGGCAGCTGGTTCCACTGGCAGCCGCTGAGCATCACATGGAGATGCCATTGAGCGCTTTGCGCTGGTCGGTGCGGGGCTGGCCCGTCCTGGCCGGCGGGTCGAGTTCGTCGAGGATGTTCTGGATGATATTCCACAGTTCGTCGTTGACTTCCCAGATCGTGGGCAGCGGCTGATAGGTCTTCTTGTTCCTGGCCATCCGTGGCTCCTTGTCAGTGGCTACGCTTTCTTATCGGCCAAGGAGCGTGTTTTGAGATAGTTTCTAAGTAACCAGGGGTACCTTAAGGGAGAACGAGGCAGCAATGTCTAGCTACGTGATCATCACACCGGCACACAATGAAGCGGAACTCATAATAGGTACAATTGAATCAATTATAGCACAAACAATACATCCCAAGGTATGGCTGCTCGTAGATGATGGTTCCACGGACGGGATGAGCGAGATTGTCAAGAGTTATCAGGTCAAGGCGCCATTCTTGAGGTATTTGTATCTAGCGAGGGACACCATACGAACATATTATGCTCGCCGTACACACGTGTTTCTGGCAGGTTATGAAGTCATAAAAAGGGAACCATTTGAATTCCTGGCGGCATTGGATGCCGATATCCATCTCGAGTCGCGCTACTACGAAACGATTTTGGCTGCTTTTGCGGCTGACGCGAAGTTGGGAATTGCAAGCGGCGTGTATGAGGATGTAATCGATAACGTTCCACGGGCTGTTCTTCGCGATCCCGAAGGCCAGAGTACGCCTGGTGGCATTCATGTATTCCGTCGGGCCTGCTATGAGCAGATCGGCGGATACAAGCCACTTCTCTATGGAGGCGATGATTCTCTGGCTAACATAGAAGCCCAGATGCACGGATGGCGTACCCGCGCTCTCCCAGAGTGTAGAGCACTTCACTTCCGGCCTGTCGGGACTCGGGGAGGGGCATCAATCCTAGGGGCACGGTATCGTCAGGGCATGGCGGAGTACGATCTGGGCTCGCATCCGCTATTTATGCTGGCCAAATCATTGCGACGAGCCGTGAAAGAGTCCCCACTCCTGATCGGGAGTGCGGCTAGGCTTGCCGGTTACTGTCGCAGCTATCTGCTACGGAAGCCTCGATCCATCCCTCGATCCGTTGAGCGATTTGTGCAGGGGCAGCAGTTGTCTCGCCTCGGTCGATTTTTGGGCAGGCGCTGACCCGAGGGTTAGAGCCTATCCGAGTAACCCCTTTTGAGCCGATAGAGTGAAGGGCGATAGTGCCCGAGCATGGAGGCTCAATGGCGGGAATTTCGGAATCGGCACGACGTTTCGTGATTTCTGATGAATTGTGGGCGTTGATGCAACCGCACCTGCCCAAGCATGTGAATACGCATCGTTTCGGCGGCGGTCGTCCGCGTAAGTGTCGCGGGGCGCGTTAAAACGGTTCTTCCGCACTTTCCGTGAAGGGAGGGGCGCTCGTTTTGGGGCCACGTGGGATTGCGCGACTCTGATTTGATCCTGATACATTTATACTATAGGTCCGCGGCAGGACGACCGCAGAATCTGAAGTTTTCCGCGGAAAGGAGTCCGCTATGGTGCTTGAGTCACTTCTTTCCCCCCCCCGTGCCTTCGACTCATCGGGATGCGGATTGCGCTGTCGCGGGGCGCGTTAGCACTACAGCGCACCCAATGCTCAAGTTTTCTCCGCCTCCAACCCGATGAGATAGCGGGATGACAGGAGGTCACGGATGACACCGGAGCAGATCGCCGGCCTCGGGGGAGCCCTGGGCCAGTTCTTGCGCAGCTTCCAGGGGTGCTTTTTCGAGTGCCGACTGCTGGACCATTTCGATGTCTATTGCCGCGGACTGCTCTCCGATCTGCATCGCAAGAGCGTCGAGCCCAGCCATCACGAACTGCGGCGTCCGGTGGCGCGCTACGAGCAGTTGCGGGATTACGAGAGATTGTCCAAACACATTATTGACTTGCGCGCGCAGCATTACACCAGCGAGCAGATTGCGGGACAGTTGAACAGAGAAGGCTGGCATCCGCCCAAACGCCGCGTCACGTTCAACGCAGGCATGGTGCGATCGATCTTCTACCGGCGGCACTTGGCCACCCCTCGGCCTGCCGCATATGCCCTGGAACCCGGCGAGTGGTGGTTCGGCGCTTTGGCCCACGAGTTGCGGCTTCCTCATCCGACGCTGTACAGTTGGATGCGTCGGGGTTGGGTAAACGCCAAGCGGTTGGAGATTGGCCAGCGCCGCTGGGTGCTATGGGCGGATCAGGAGGAACTGGAGCGATTGCGACGCTTGCGGGCGTGCCCCAAGAGTTGGCATGCCCAGGCTCAGGCGGCTCTTTTGACCCGGCCCAAGCCTTGGCCGGGCGACTTGTCAAAGGTGTGACAATGGAGGCAGTATGAATGGAAGATCTCAATCGACCAGCGTTCGGTGAAGAGGCTGACGATCTCGGCGGGCTGGAGGTCCGGATCGGTGCTGTAGAAGTACTCATCGCGATGAGTGCCGTCGAGGTCGTGGACAAAGACCCTGCACAGGGGTACCAGCCCGCCGCCGCCCTTGTACCAATGGCTGTCTTGGCTGACGAACTCGATGCGGCGTCTGCCGCCGCCGTACCAACTGACGGTGGTCCGAGTGCGTTTGTGGCGGGCGACGACCTGCTGGGGGGCAGGAAGCTCGCGGCCTTTCTTGGGGGGCCGGCCGCCCTTCTTGCCCGAGGGCTTGGGCGGCAGGGCGTAGAGATTGGCATCAGCGTGGAAGCGGCTGACGAGAGTCAGATGCCTGCGATGACGATGCGCGAAGCGAGCCAGATCGTGCGAGGCGTAGCCGCCGTCGCCCAGAAGCACGAATTTCCTGTGCGGGAACCAGTGGATCAGGGCAGCGATCAGCCCTTTGGTCAGGTCGATGGGGGTGCGGTGGCGGCGGCCCTCCTGCTTGTTGAGTTCCTCGGGCTTGTACAAGGCCATCAGCACGGGCAAGGCCCAAGACCTCTTGGCGAAGGGGAATCGGACATGGATGGCCAGCACGACCCACTTGTGTCCCCACTTCCAGACGGTATGGGTGTGGGTGGAGCGGACGGCGTCGTGATGGCAGCCCTTGCCATAGACCTTCTTGCCCTTGTGCAGGGCCGTGGTGTCGTCGGCACTGGCAACCACGGGCCGATCCTGGGGGATCAGTTCCAGGATGATTGCCGCCAGGACTCGTGCCAGTGTCCATGGCAACCAGGGCGAGCGGCTGAAGACGCGGTGATAGCTGCTGACGTGGCCGTGCATCAGCGAACGCACCGTCCAGAGGATGGCGGTGACGGTGCGTCGGCCCATGGCCAGGATGGCGCCAACGGCCAGAAGAATGAACCTTTGGAACGTGGGATGGTAGAATGCCACAGAGAAACGCGCGATCAGCGGCTCCGCCGCAGGTGGAAGCACGAGCATATCGGACTCCTTTCCGATGCCGGGTTTTGGGAAACACCAGCATGGGCGGGAGTTCGATTCTTTGTCAATAGCCTGCGTTCAATCGCGGTGAATAATCGGCAGAAGTCGAGCTAAACCAGACAACTTGGAACTGAGAACTTGGAGCTCTGAGCCATGGCTGGAACAATCTGTGACAACCCGGCGGCGTATGCGGAACAGTTGGGTCAGACCCTGCGGCGGATCGACTTTGCGGCTGTGGGGCGGCTGGCGGAGCTGCTGCGCGAAGCGGCGAACAGCGAGAAGCGCATCTATGTCATGGGCAATGGGGGCAGCGCGGCCACGGCCGGGCACTGGGTGGCCGATCTGGTCAAGAACACGGCCGTGGATGGCAAGCCGCGCCTGGCCGTCCTGTCGCTGACCGACAACTACAGCCTGACCACGGCGCTGGGCAACGACATCAGCTTTGAGGAGTCGCTGCGGTTTCCACTGTCCGCGTATGGCAGACGTGGCGACATCGCCATCGCCATCAGCGTTTCGGGCAATTCGCCCAACCTGATCAGGGCGTGCCAGTGGGCCAAGGAGAATGGCCTGACGGTGGTGGGGCTGTCGGGCTTCTCCGGCGGCAAGCTGGGGCAGATCGCTGATCTGCACATCAACATCCCCAGCGACAACTACGGCGTGGTCGAAGACCTGCACTTGGCCATAGGGCATATGGTGGCCCAGGCGGTGGCCGCACGTTGACTGACGGTAGGTGCGGATATTCCGGCAAGATACCCAGCCACCCTGGCAGCAGAGAAGTTCGGTGAGGAGCCTTTGGTGTTCATCAGCGGATCGATATGATCGATGTTTATGGGTGGCTGATCCGCGGGAATGATTGCGGGCGTCGCCTCGACAATAGGGGGCCATCGGGGACTGTTCGACTCACCTTCCTGAGGCTATCTTCCGACATTGACTCTTGAGGTACTATGTCTCTTCGCGAAAGAATCCAGAATGGTTCGGCGGTCGTCGGGGTTATCGGGCTTGGCTACGTGGGGCTGCCCCTGCTGAGGGCTTTTTGCCTGGCCGGACATTCGGTGATCGGCTTTGACGTGGATGAGAAGAAGATTCAGATGCTCAAGAAGAAGGAGAACTACCTCAAGCATCTGGGCGAGGATTTCGTGCAGGAGATGGTCGGCTCGGGGCGATTTGACGCCACCAGCGACTTTGGCCGGATGGGCCAGGCCGACGTGTTGATCAGCTGCGTGCCGACGCCCCTGGGCGTGCACCTGGAACCGGATCTGTGCTTCGTCGAGCAGACGGTCGACGATATTGCAAAGACCCTTCGGCCAGGGCAACTGATCGTGCTGGAATCCAGCACCTATCCCGGCACCACGCGGGAAGTCATGCTGCCGAAGTTCGAGAAGAAGGGCCTCAAGTGCGGCGTGGATTTCTATCTGGCGTATTCGCCAGAACGAGAGGATCCGGGCCGAAAGGATCACAACACGCAGACGATTCCCAAGCTTGTCGGCGGTATCGACCCGGTCTCGGGCGAACTGGCCACCATGCTTTACCGGCGGGCGATCAAGCAGGTGATTCCGGTCTCGTCGGCCGAGGTGGCGGAGGCGGCCAAGATCCTGGAGAACACCTACCGCGCGATCAATATTGCCCTGGTCAACGAGATGAAGATTGTGCTGACGGCGATGGGGATTGACGTCTGGGAAGTGATCGCGGCGGCGGCCACCAAGCCGTTCGGCTACCAGGCGTTCTATCCCGGGCCGGGCCTGGGCGGACACTGCATCCCGATCGATCCATATTATCTGACGTGGAAGGCGCGCGAGGTGGGGCACGCGACGAAGTTCATTGAACTGGCCGGTGAGATCAACCGCCACATGCCCGAGTGGGTGGTTCAGCGGACGGTGCTGGCACTGAACCAGCGCGGCAAGGCGGTGAGGGGGAGCAGGGTGCTGGTGCTGGGGCTGGCCTATAAGCCGGATGTGGACGACGTTCGCGAGAGCCCCAGTTTCGAGTTGATTGAGAAGCTGGAACACCTTGGTGCGGAGGTGGACTATAACGACCCGCTAGTGCCGGCCACGCACAAGATGCGGCGGTATGATCTGCAGATGCACAGCGTGCCGCTGACGCCGGAGAACCTGCGGAAATACGACTGCGTGCTGGTGGCGACGAACCACAGCACCTACGACTGGCAGATGGTGGCGGACCATGCGCAACTGGTGGTGGATACGCGAAACGCGCTGGCGAAGGTGAAGGGGAAGAGGGAGCACATTATCGGTGCGTAGTCAGTACCAACGGACCACGGACCACTGACCACGGATTGGAACTTATGAGCAATGCTGCGATGAGCGAAGGGCGGCGGTATTGCCTAATCACACCGTGTCGGGACGAGGCTCAGTTTGCACGCCGTACGCTGGACAGCGTTGTCAGTCAGTCCGTGCCACCGGCGCTTTGGGTGATCGTGGATGATGGGTCCACGGATCAGACGCCGCAGATTCTGGCGGAGTACGCCGCGAAACACGACTTCATCCGTGTGATTCGCAGGGAGGACCGGGGCAGGCGCAGTGTCGGTCCCGGCGTGGTGGACGCCTTCTATGCGGGATACGAAACCATCAACCCGGATGATTTTGACTACGTCTGCAAACTCGATTTGGATCTTGAGATTCCAACTCGTTACTTCGAGATCCTGATACAGAGGATGGAGGCCAATCCGCGCATCGGCACCTGCAGCGGAAAACCCTACTATCCAGATGCCCGGGGACGGCTGATCAGCGAAGCCTGTGGCGACGAAATGTCGGTGGGGATGATCAAGTTCTACAGGACGAAGTGTTTTACTCAGATCGGCGGTTTTGTCAGACAGGTCATGTGGGATGGGATCGACTGCCATCGCTGCCGCATGTTGGGGTGGATCGCGTGCAGCTGGGATGAGCCGGAACTCCGCTTTACTCACCTACGGCCCATGGGATCCAGCCACAAGGGAATGCGCCGCCCGTGACGCGCAGATCGCCCGGCGCGACGCTCAGATCGAGCAGATCCGGCAGGAGGCGGCCGGGCAACTGGAGGCCCACCCAGTCTCGTCTACGCAAGTATCGACAGAACCATGGTGTGCTGTAGTGCTAACGTAGGTGACAAGTCGGTTCCCATAAACCGCGGATGTGGGCGATTCGACAGAGAACTGGTTAAACGGCTTGCGCGGGCAGCCGATGCAGAACACAAGAGTCGGTTTCAACGGTGCACTTTGTGCTCTTGTCGCGATGGGGTGCTATGATTGTATGGAAGCGATGGAGCGTTCGAAGTTGGTGAAGACAAGCATGAACATACAGACGGCCGATGATCGCTCTTGGTCTCGGCGAGACGGTGCCGCGTCGGTGTTGGGGCGACTTCGGGGGGTGATACTGCTCGGCGGCTCGGTGAGACCTGGAACGTTTATCAGTCAGATCGGGCGTCCAGTGTACCTATTGCCCCTTGAATCCAACCTGTCGATTTTGGACCTGTGGCGGCGCGAGATTTGGCGAATGTGTGAGTTGCTGGGTCTGCGCGGGCTTTCGGTTAAGGTGATGATCGATCGCAACACCACTAAGCGGGAGCCCGCTGTGAACACAATGGAGGTCGGCAGCCTAGCACCAGTCTCGTTCGAACGTGATCCCGTTGACTATCGGGGAACGGGAGGCGTGTTGCACGATGTCGGGAGGCAGTTTGAAGACGGCGAATACATTCTAGCCGCTAACGCCGCTCAGGTGCTGACGGCGTCCCTCGCGGAGACTACGGTGCGCCTTGCGGACCTGGATGCCGATGTTGCGATTGTATCCCACACGGACGGCACGCCCAGCGGGATCTCGTTGATCCGCTGCGGGGCGCTGAGGGAATTGCCTCCCGAGGGTTTTGTGGACTTCAAGGAGCAGGCTTTGCCCGCGATCAGTGGGGCTGGCAGAGTTCGCGTGCTGGAACTCGATCAGACGATCGGGATGCCGGTGCGCAGCTTGACCAATTACGTGCAGGTGGTCCGGCGGCATCACCAGCGGCGCGATGGCCGTCGCGTGGATGAGCCGTTCTTCGAAGATTGGACGCCGGCGTTTTCAATCGTGGAGCAGGGCGCAACCGCTCACGCCGGCGCGATGCTGCATGATTCGGTTGTTCTCAGTGGCGGTAGTGTAGAAGCGGATGCTGTTCTGGTGCAATCGGTGGTTTGCCCCGGTGGGATCGTGGCCCGGGGCCGCCGATGCGTGGATGAACTCATCGGCGGCAACGACGGACCCAAAGGACGGATATCGTAGCATATGGCGAGGACCGCATACCGATTTGGCTGGACGAAGATGCATGCGGCGATGGCCGTAGTGTTGGTGGGACTGGGCGGAGTCGCAAGTTGGACGGCGTGGGTTGACATCTGGCACATCGCGATCAAGGATGAGGAAGCGAGCCATGTTTTTCTGGTGCCCTTGGTGGCCGCGTGGCTGGTGTGGGTGCGGCGGGCGCGTCTGCGGTTGTGCGAGCCTCGGTGGAACTGGATTGGGCCGCTTGCGGTCGCTGCGGGGTGGGCCATGTCGACTTACGGCTATCGTTTTGCTGTGCAGTCGTTCTGGCATGGTGGGGCGGTGCTGATGGTGATCGGATGCCTGTTATCGGTGTTGGGGGGGGATGTGTTGATACGATTCCTCCCGGCTTTTGCGGTGCTGGTGTTCCTGGTGCCGATTCCCGGATCGCTCCGCCAGGCGATCGCCATCCCTCTTCAGAACGCCACGGCGCAGGTGACCCAGTCACTGTTCGAGGTGCTGGGAGTGCCCGTCGAGCGGTCGGGGAACCTGCTGAGCATCGGCGGCACGCCGGTGACCATCGCCGAGGCCTGCAACGGCATGCGGATGGTCTTCGCCCTGGTGCTGGTGTCGTTTGCCTTCTCGTTCGGCGAGCCGCTGCGGAACTATGTGCGTTTCCTGATCCTGGCGGCCTGCCCGCTGTCGGCGATCCTGTGCAACGTCATCCGCATGCTGCCGACGCTGTGGCTGTACGGTTACGGCGACAAGGTCGTGGCGTTCTTCGGCGTGCAGCCGGGTGAGGGCAGGACGCTGAACGATCTGGGGCGGTCGCTGGCGGACAAGTTCCATGATCTGTCCGGCTGGGTGATGCTGCTGATCGCGTTCCTACTATTGATGGGGATCATCCGCCTGATGCGGTGGGCGCTGATCCCCGTGAACCGGTACACGCTGGCGGTGGACTGAGGATCATTGGTAGCCGATAGTCTCCTTGTCGAAAGTATGCACAACTGGCGACTCACAACAAAGAAGTGATAAACCGATGTTTCGATGGATGGTCAATTTCAGAGCGGCGCTGGTGACCGTCGCCATGCTCGTTGCAGCGATGGCGGCCGAAGGCGTTCTGCGCCGCAAGCCGTTGGATGCCGAGCCGTACCATGAGCGAGTGAGGCAGTCGCGAGATCGCCTGCCCATGCAGTTCGGTGACTGGAGCGGGCGTGACATTCCGGTCCCTCAGGCGGCGGTGGCGCTGCTGAGCCCCAACGTCATGCTTAACCGCCGATATTCCAACAGCATGACGGGACAGACGGTGGATCTTCTGATCGTGCAATGCGGGGATGCAAGGGACATGGCCGGGCACTATCCACCGGTTTGCTATCCGGCTCATGGCTACGAATCCACAGAGATCGCTATGCGGCAGTGGACGCTAGGCCAGCGTCTGCTGGAAGGCACAGAGTACCATTTCCGTCGGATTGAGGACGGGCGGGTGCTCAGCCGGGTTGTCAGCCATGTGATGATGCTTCCCGACGGTCGGTGCATCCGCGATATGAAATCCCTGCGCAAGTTCGCTTCGGATTATCGACGGCGTTTCTTCGGTGCATCTCAGGTGCAGATCATTACCGATGCGACGGTTTCAACAGAAGAGAGACAGAAGATTGTAGACACATTTCTGGAGGCGAGCCGGGACGTCATCGAGGCTCTCTGCTCCGGAGGAACGCAATGAGCCAGGAGCTTCAACTTCGCAGTTCGCAGAACCTTTCGGACGTGGCCGATCCGCTGTCGGCCTACGGCGGGGCGGAGATGCAGCAGGAGAACCTGCTGGTGAAGGTGCATCGCCTGCTGCGCGGGCGGTATCTTTGGGCTATCCTGCTGGCGATCGTGTTCGGCGGCGGGGCCGCCGCCGCGGCGTACAAGCTGGTGCAGGATACCTACGTCAGCCAGGGGCTGGTCTTTGTCCGTTCGTCGATCACCCCGATCATCTCCAAGACGTTTGAAAATCAGGAACTGCCTTTTATCGACCAGTTCATCCAGTCGCAGATCACCCTGATCAAGGACCAGCGCGTCATCGAGCGGGCCCGTGAACTGCCGGCCTGGAAGGCGATCGGCCGGCCGAATACCGACGAAGACCTTGCCGAATTCATGGAAGCTCTGACGGTCACGCAGCCGTTGCGAAGTCAGATGATCGTCGTCACCTTCACGGACAGCGACCCCAGGGCAACGAAGGCCGCGGTCGAGTCGGTTCTCAACGCCTACAGCGAGTTGCACATCGAGAGCGAGGTGCGGACCGAGGAACAGAAGCGGCAGAAGCTCGACGAGCTCCGACTCCAGGCCAATGACGCCCTGCGCCGCACGCAGGAACAGATCGACCGCATCACGCGGGACTACAACACCGATGCCCTGCGCGAACTGCATCGGGCGAAAATGGAAGAACTGCTGCGCCTGGAAGCGGCCCTGGGGGATATCGAACTGGTCATCATGGGCATGGGCGTGGATCCCCGCAATCCGGCCGCCCAGCCGGCCGCAGCCAACGGCGCGGCGGCGACGCAGCCGGCGGTCGAGGAACTGAGCGCCTCGGCGATCGCCCTGCGCGACGTGGGCATGCGGCAACTCCAGGCGGAACTGCGGATGCGCGAGATGGAGATGGCGTCGCCGCAGATGAGCAACCTGGGGGCCAATCACCCCAAGCGGTTGAATCAGCAGGCGCTGATCGACGCCAAGCGGAAGGAAATTGAGGAGTACGCCAAACTCTACAACGAGATGCTCCGGACGACGCAGTCAGTACCCGGCGGGATGCAGACCGCCGGCGCCGCGGGCCTCACGCTGCCCCAGCTTCGCCTGCGGCAGCAGCGGTACCAGGAGTTGATCAACAAGGTGCGCGCCGAGGCGTCGGACCTGGGGACCAAGACGCTGCAGCTGGAGAAGCTGCAGCGGGACCGGGCGGAGCAGGAGAAGGAAGTGGAGATCATCCGCGATCGCATCAAGCAGCTCGACGTGGAAGGCCTCCGCGAGGACCGCCTCGGCCGGGTGCAGATCGTGAACAAGGGCACCCGCCCGATGCTGGCCAAGAGCAAGCGCATCCAGAAGACCGCCGCGGCCGGCGTGGGCGGCGCCGGTCTTGGCGTCGGGCTGGTCCTGCTCTATGCCCTGGCCGACCGGCGGTTCCGCAGCCCGGACGACGTGGCCAACACCGCCTCCAGGCTGGCCCTGCTGGGAGTTCTGCCCAGCCTGCCGGACGATCTTTCCGATCCCGAACAGGCGGCCATCGCCGCGCACTGTGTTCACCAGATCAGGGCGCTGTTGCAGATCGGTCCGGGCGGCGTGCCGCGGCAGGTTTTTGCCATCACCAGCCCCGCGGCCGGCACCGGCAAGACCAGCCTCGCCCTGTCGCTGGGCGTTTCCTTCGCCGCGGCCAACTCGCGCACGCTGCTGATCGACTGCGACATCATCGGCGGCGGCCTGACCTCCCGCGTCGATTCGATCATCCGCCGGAAGATCGGGCAAATTCTCCGCGCGATGGGTCTGATCAGTCAGCAGCAGCTCGAGGTGGCGATGCGCATGGCCCAGGGCGCCCAGAAACGCCTGGGCGAGATGCTCGTGGAACTGGGCTATCTCTCGCCCGCGGACGTTTCCAGGGCCCTGACCATCCAGGAGGAATCCACGGTGGGGCTGCTCGATGCGCTGTCGGGCGAGAAGCTCGAGGAGTGCATCGCCGAAACCGGCATCCAGGGGTTGTCCATCCTGCCGCTGGGCTCCGCGATGCCCAGCGACGTCAGCCGTCTCTCGCCGGCATCGGTGCGGAAACTCCTGGACAAGGCCCGTGAGCATTACGACACGATCCTGGTTGACACCGGGCCCGTTCCCGGCAGCCTGGAGGCATCGGTGGTGTCTGCGGCGGCCGACGGCGTGATCCTGGTCGTGTCGCGCGGCGAGCACCGGCCCCTGGCCGAGCGATCGATCCAGTACCTGCGCGAGATCGGCGCATCGGTGGCGGGGATGGTCTTCAACCGGGCCGAGAACCGCGACATGGAAAGCTCGGCCACGACGGCGCGGCTCAGCAGCTTCGAGCGGATCACCGGGCGCGGCTCGATGCCGACGGCGGATGTGGCCGCCGCCACCGATTCGCCCAAGTTCGGGCCGATGGCGCGGGCGGTCGCAACCGGCGGAACGGCCGCGTCCAAGGAATCCAGGAACGAATAGTCCGCAAGGCGCCAAGGGAATTAGACGGCGGCACGGGCACGGCAGGCGTGTCCACCGCCGATCCAAATCATGACCGCGACACTTCAAGTTCATCCTCCGACGGCGACGCCGACTGCCCAGCCCACGGTCTGGGGCCTGACCCCCACGCAACTGCACGACCGCTACTGGGCGGCTCGCGGCGTGCAGGTCGTGCGACAGGGGGAGCCTTCCGAAATCGTCGAGGACGCGGAGCTCTTCCTGCTCACGCCTTCCTGGGCCCTGGTCAGTTTCAAGCTGGGGCGGCTGGTCGATTACATGAGCTGGATCAAGCCCGACGTGATGTTCGTGCGCCTGCGCGATGGCCGGGACAAGGGCTACCAGGAACGGGCCCTTGTGGGGCCCGACGGCAAGTTCATCCGCTTCCAGCGGATCTACGGCGGACATGACTGGCGGCAGCTTCGAGTGGCGCTGACGCCCGACCCGCGGCTGGCCGGGCTCTGGCAGAAAGCCGCCGATCCCATTGCCGGCTGGCAGCTTCTGCGCAGCGAGACCACCCGCGGCCACCGGGCCGTGCAGGCGTCCGGCGGCAACATCTACGACCGGACCGACGACCATGAAGTGGCCGCCTTCATGCGCCATCTCGTGCAGATCTGGAAGCGGCCCGATTCGACGGTTCTGCGGGCCAAGCGCAGCGGCGGGGGAGCCTGGCGCGACCCGTCGGCGAAAGTGCCCGACGAGAGCAAGCTGATCGGACCGGTCTGGGTGGGTGCCGGCAGGGAAGTTCCGGCCGGCACGACGATCATCGGCCCGCGCGTGTTGTGGGATGACCCTTCCGCCCGGCCGCCGGTGGACACGCTCCAGTGGCAGGAAATCGAGCCGACCGTGATTCCGGCCGCGCCCGCCAAGCCGCGCCAGCACACCGCGCTGGCGGTGTTCGGAAAGCGGCTGTTCGACATCGTGTTCGCCCTGGTGGCGATCCTGCTGACGCTGCCGCTGTACCCGTTTGTCATGCTGGCGATCTGGCTGGAAGATGGACGGCCTTTCTTCTTCGTGCACAAGCGCGAGACGCGGGGCGGGCGGGAATTCGGCTGCATCAAGTTCCGATCGATGCGGAAGGATGCCGACCAGATCAAGGCGCAGCTTCAGAAGGAAAACAAGGCCGACGGTCCGCAGTTCTTCGTCGAGAACGACCCGCGCATGACCAGGGTCGGCGATTTTCTCCGCAAGACGAACATCGACGAGCTGCCGCAGTTTTTCAACGTGTTGCTGGGCCACATGTCGGTCGTGGGTCCGAGGCCCAGTCCCTACTCTGAGAACCAGTATTGTCCGCCCTGGCGCGAGGCGCGCCTGAGCGTGCGTCCGGGGATCACCGGCCTGTGGCAGGTCCGGCGGACGCGCCGCCAGGGGCTGGACTTCCAGGAGTGGATCAAGTACGACATCGAGTACGTCGAGAACGCCTCCTGGCTGCTGGATCTGCGCATCATCTGGGAGACGGTCCGACTCATCATCCGCGGGGTCATTCGCCCATGACTGTAAGAGCCAAGACCAAGCGTCGCCTGGTGATTGTGATTGTCGGGGTGGTGCTGCTCGCCGGATTGTCCGGCGGGTTTTATGTTTTTCGGAAGGCACAGATCCGCGCCCGCTACGCCGCCCTGCGCAGCGACGGGATTGCGGCGTTTCAGAAACAGGACTATGCCGCCTCCATCGAGAAGCTGGGCGAGTACGTGCGCCGCTATCCCGGCGACACCGACGCGGTCTGGATGGCCGCTCAGGCCCGGCTGAAGGTGGAACTGCCGGAATATGCGCATCTGCGGGCGGCGGTGATCTACCTTCGCCGGGTGGTCGATCAGCGGCCGGATCTGCTGGAGGCCCAGCACAAGCTGCTGGAACTGTACCTGGACCTTGGCATGATGACGGAAGCCGCCGGAACCGCCCAGCGGCTCTACGAGCGCAACCCCAGGGACCGGATCGCGGTGCGCACGCTGGCCAGGGCGAAGAGCGCGCTGCGCCAGTACAACGAGGCTCTGCCGATGGCCGAGCAGGCCGCCGCGCTGGATCCGATGGACCTGGAAATGCAGGTGCTGGTGCTGCATCTTTACGCCCAGGGAACGGCGCGCCCGGTGGGCGGTGAGTCGACCCAGCAGTTGCCGTCCGCGTCCAGGGGAAAGATCATCCCCCGGGCCGAGGCGCTGCTGGAACAGCACTCCGACGATGCCCGATTTGAGCTTTTGATGGCCATCGCCTACACGCTGGCCGAGGAACTGACGCCGGAGCAGACGCGGCGGGCGATGAACCTTGTGAAGAAGAAGGATCCTTCGGCCAAGTGGGAGGAGTTCACGCCGCAGGTGGCCGCCCAGGTGCTGACGCGAGCCGCGGCGAAGCACATTCAACCCGACCTGTACTTTGTCCAGCTGGTCGTTGGCGAGTTGGACCGCCTGGGAATGGGGGGAGAGTCGCTGGACCTGCTTCAGCGAACGGAGATCGGCAAGGCCGACCCGCGGCTGAAGCGTCTGCTGATCCAGCGCCTGTGGCAGGCCGGGCGGTACGCGGAGGTGGACAAGGGCCTGGCGACGCTGGACCCCAGGTCGGAACTGGCGGACCCGGCGCTGCTGGGAATCCGGGCGATGTCCCTGGTGAGGCTGGATCGCAAGCCGGAGGCGGCGGCGATCGGCGAGGCGCTGGCGGCGCGCAAGGGGAGTGTTTCCTCGCAGGCGTGGGCCGCGGTCATCCAGGAACTTCACCTGGCGGAGCGACCCAACAGCCTGCGGGTTGCCCTGGCGATCCAGGAGGCGGTCAAGCAGCGATCGGCCGACCTGCTGCTGAGGTATTTCCTGGCCGAGGCCTACATGCGGCTGGGCGAGTACGATCAGGCCACGGAACTGCTCATGCTCGTTCAGGCCAACGACCAGTTCTGGCCGATGCCGCTCTACCAGCTCTCTCGCATCTTTGCCGAGACGGGGCGCGTGGATGACGCGATCGCGGCGGCCGAAATGGCTTATCGCCGGGCCCCGGGGACGACGGCCTTCATCACCAACCGGCTGTTGCTGGCCAGCGGAACGATTGACCTGAACGACCGGATCAAGGTGGGGGCGCTCCTGGAGGACATTGGCCGGGTCCAGAAGGCGATCCCGGGCGAGGAGACGACGCTGCCGGCCTACGTGACGCTGCTGGCCAGGTCCGGGCAGAAGGCCGAGGCCGAGAAGGTCCTGCGAGCGGCCCTGGAGGGGAAGAGCCCGCCCAGGGACAACGCGCTGCTGCGGCTGGTGAAGGCCAGCCGCGACGGCGGGCTGGGGCTGGAGCAGGCCTGTTTTGATGCGTCGGAGAAAGCCTACGGTCCCAATCCCGATCTGGCGCTGGCTCGCGCCCTGGACCTGCTGGCCAAGGGGCGCGGCGGCGAGGGACTGATGGGGCTGGAAGCGGCCCTGAAACAGGATGCCAACGCCCAGGACCCGCAGTGGCGGCTGGCACACGCCCGCTTCCTGGAGGAGATGAAAGACCCGCGAGCGGCCGAGACCTGGATGAAGCTGGCCGAGGAGAGGAAGGACGACCTGACGGTTCAGCGGTACGCGGCCAACGCGGCCTCTGTCCGGTCCAACCGCGAGTTTGTCCTGGGGGCCATTGACCGCGTCCGGAAGATGACCGGCGAGGAAGCTGTGGGCTGGCGGATCATGGAGGCCCGCTGGCTGCTGCTCAACGGCGACGGGGGCAATGACCTGAAGAAGGCCGCCGAGCATCTGGCCGAGGTGGTGAAGAAGGTTCCCAGCCGCGCCGAGGTGCGCGTGCTATACGCCACGGCGCTTGTCAGGCAGAACAATATCCGCGGGGCCATCGAGCAGATGACGTTGGCCGCCAACCTTGATCCTGGTTCCAACGAGATTGCGCTGGAATTGGCCCGGCTGCATCACTCCCAGGGGGATCTGGCCTGGGCCAAGGAACAGCTCTATCGGCTCAAGATTGACAAGCTCGATCCAAATCAGCGCCGCCTAGCGGTGGCGCTGCTGGCCCAGCAGGGCGACGCCGACCGCGCCATGCAGATGATGCAGCAGTCGCCTGGTGATGCGCAGTCATCCACCGACGACCTGATGCGCGTCGGGCTGCTCCACCAGCAGGGCAAGGTGCGCGAGGCCGAGGAACTGCTTCGTTCCCTGCTGGCAAAACCCAACGCCGATCTGTCGGCAGTCCTGATGGGGGCCGAGTTCTATGCCTCGATCGGCCGGCGGGAGGAGGCGGACCTGGTGCTCAGGAAGCTGGACGACCTGCAGCTGCCCCCGGGGATCAGGGATTTTCACCTGGGGCGATTCTGCGCCCGCTACGGCCCGCCGGACCGCGCGCTGGTGCACCTGCGGGCCGCCATGAAGGCGGCCCCGGACAACGTCAACATCCTGCGTACCCACCTGGTGCAGTGCGTGCGCCAGGGACAGATTCGCGAGGCCGTGGGCGCTGCCGACGCCGCGGCGGCCGCAAAAATCGAATTCGCCGAGCAGCAGGTGGTCCGCAGGCACTCGGCCCTGATGCTTGACGCGATGTCCCAGAAGGCGCTGCTGGGGATGATGATCGGGATGGTGGAGCGGCCGGAGGATGCCGACGTGGCCGCCGAGGCGCTGCGGGTTCTGGTCGATGCGGCCCGCACCAATGCGACGCCCGGCGCGATCGTGGGGCGGCTGCGGCCGCTGGCCGACCGCGTGCAGCGGTTTATTCCCCTTCAGCAGATCCTGATCGAGAAGTACCTGACGCTGGGCAGGGTGGTTGACGCCGTGGAGCTGTCCAAGCGGTGTCTGGCCTCGGCGCCCAACAACCCGGAGCTGGCGCGGATGGCCGCCGAGGTCTACGCCGCCTCGGGCGACTGGCGGCAGGCGCTGACCCTGGCCGAGCAGTGGCGGGCGATGATTTCCAGCCAGCCGCTGCCGGCGGACCTGTTCATCGCCAATCTACACCTGCGAATGAACAATCCGGCCTTGGCCATGCGCCAGCTTGAGCCTCACCTTCCCAGCGCGATCGCCAACCCGGATTCGTCGCCGGACGTGCTGATTCTCCAGGCCGAGGCGCTGCTGGCAGGCAGGGAGTTCTCGAAGGCCTCGGAATTGCTCTGGCCGCTGGTCAGCCGCGGGCCGCGATGGCGCATGGTCTGGCTGCGGTTGGCGACGGTTCCCACGCTGGACGCCGCCTCGGCCCGGGCGTGGATCGAGCGGATCATTCCCGCGACGGATGAGAGCCAGGAGCAGGAGCAGCTTGCCCTGGCCGAGGCGTGGTACCAGGTCGGCTATCGGCTCAAGAATGACCCGTTGTTCTTCGACCGTTCGCGCGAGCTGATCGAGAAGCTGATGGCGCGACCCGGCGCTTCGGGCATGATCTTTCTGGCCCGGGGCATGCTGTACGAACGGGAAAAGGATCTGCCCGGGGCGGAGGCGGCGTATCGAAAAGCGCTGTCCCTTCAGCCGGACCTGTTCGTGGCGATGAACAACCTGGCGATGTGCCTGGTGCGGCGCAACGGCGACCTGAAGGAAGCGGCCGACCTGGCCTCCAAGGCGATTCAGCTCAAGCCGAACCTTGCCGCACTCCACGACACGCTGGCGGTGGTTCAGGCGCAGGCCGGGGATTACAAGAGCGCAGCGGCCAACATGCGCGAGGCCATCCGCCTGGAGCCCGATGCGCTCAAGTGGCGTGTGAATCTGCTGGGGATTCTTGTTGACGGCCAGGACCGAAACGAGGCGATGCGCGCCCTGCGCGAAATCGACAGTATCATGGGGTCGCTGGATGCCGGGGACGCGGAGACGATCGAGAAGCTCGATTCGATCCGCGCAAAGCTGGGCACTCGCCCGGCCACGCGCCCCGCGACCGCCCCGGCCACCATCGCCAAATAAGCCGATGCCCCGGCGGGACATCGGCGAAGGGAACCACATGGGCGCGGCCCGTGCCGCGCGGAGCGGAACATGATCAAGCGTCGGAATCGCCGCAAGCCACTGTTGATTCTCGTGTCCATCTTCGTGTCGCTGATCCTGGCCGCAAGCGCGGCCTTTTTCGTGCGCAAGCAGATGGTGCACGCCCGCCACGAGGGTTACCGTCGCGACGGCATGGCCGCCTATGACAAGGGGGAGATGGAGACGGCGATGGAACTGCTGGCGAAGGTGGTTCGGCGCACGCCGTCGGACGGCGAGGCGCTGCTGCGGCTGGCCGAGGCGCGCCGCCGCGTGCCGACGCCGGACGGGCAGCACCTGGTTTCCGCCAGCCAACTCTATCGGCGCCTGGTCGATCTTCAGCCCGATAATCTGCAGATTCGCCGCGAACTGATGAGTCTGTACGACCAGATTGGATACTCCAGCGAAGCCGTGGGCGCCGCCGAGTCCGTGCTCCGGATGGCCCCGAAGGATATGCAGGCTTTGAAGGTGCGCTCCAAGGCGCTGGCGGCCCTGCGCCGGAGCAAGGAGGCCCTGAAGGATGCACAGGATGCACTGGCCGCGTCGCCCCTGGACGTGGAACTGCACCTGGTGGCGCTGGACGTGTACGGCGACCTGAACCAGCGCGACCAGTGCCTGCCACATGCTTTGAGACTGCTCAAAGCCCACGGGCAGGACCCGCGGGCTCAACTGGTCGCGGGACTGGCCTGTACGGTGGCCGACCAGCCGACGACGGCCCAACTGGCGGAGATTCGGCAGTGGATTGCGGCGGAACTGCCGGAACTGGCGGCCCAGGCCGGCGGCGAGATCAACCTGCGAGCGGCCGCCCGCATCTTCCTGATGAAGGCGGCGCAGGCCAGGCCGCCCGACCTGATGTTCACGCGGCTGCTGGCGCTGAACCTGGAGCGGCTGCGGATGCCCGCGCAGTGCATGGCAGTCCTGGAGCGCGCCATGGACGAGCAGGCCGATCCGGGCCTGCTGCGGTTGCTGGTGCGCCGGCAGTTTGAGTTCAACCGTTTCGCCGACATCGAAAAGCGCCTGGCGCCCGTGCAACTGTCGGCCAAGGCCCCGGCCGATCTGGACCTGCTGGGCATCCAGGCCGCTGCCCTGGCCAGCCTGGGCAAGCGGGACGAAGCCCGGACGATCGCCGATTCGCTGGCGCAGCAGTCGGACAATCCCTCGGCGCAGGCCTGGGCGGTGATCGTGAAGCATTTCTTCCTGGGTTTATCCGAGGACGGCGCCCGCGTGATCGAGGTGATCCGGTTGGCTCTTGAGAAGGCCCGGGGCAACGGCTACTTCTGGGGTTTCCTGGGGGAGGCGTACCTGGCGGCGGGCGAGTCGGACCAGGCGACGGCATCGCTGCGCCAGTCGGCCGAATTCTGCCCGCTCTGGCCCCAGCCGCTGCTGCGGCTGTCGAACCTGCTGCTGGCCGGGGGCCAGCGGGCCGAGGCGCTGGCCGTGGCGCGGGAGGCGCGGATCCTGATGCCGACGATCGGCACGGCGGCCAACGAGGCGCTGGTCTGGGCCGCCTCGCTGGACCGCGCCCGGCTGCATGAGGAGAAAGGGCTGGTCCTGCTGGTCGGCGAGATTCAGAAGCAGGCGCCAGGCGAGGAGCGAACCCTGCCACTGCACGTTGTTCTATTGGCGCGGACCGGTCGCGCCGACGAGGCCAGGAAGGTCGTCGCCGACACCCTTTCCCGGGCAAGGCCCCCGGCCGAGGCGACGCTGTTGCAACTGGCCAGCGCGTCGCGCGAAGCGGCCCTGGGGATGGAAGGGGAGTGTTACGCCGCGGCGGAGAAGCAATTTGGCCTGTCTGCGGAGCAGGTCTGGAGCCGGGCGATGCAGACACGAGCGGAAGGGGATTCCGCCGCGGGCGCCAGGATCATCCAGGAGGCGATGTCGCGCACGGGCAAATCGCAGGACCCGACCTGGCGGCTGATGTGGGCACGGTATCTGGAGGCGACAGGCGATTCCAGAGCCGTCGCCGCGTGGACCGCGCTGGCCGACGACCCGGCTCTGGCCGGCAACATCCAGATCCAGAATGCGATCCTGTCGGCCTCGTCCATCCAGGCGGATCAGCCGCTGCTGCTGCGGACCGTGGACCGGATCAGGGCGATCACCGGGGAGGCCGCCGAGGGATGGCGCGTGGCGAAGATGCGAGTGCTGGCGCGGGGCCAAGTCACACCCGAGGCGCGCGCCCAGATTATGGAACTGGCCAAACAGGTGCTGGCCAGGTCGCCGGATCACCTGGAGGCTCGGTTGAAGCTGGCGGCGGCCTGCCAGGAAAACGGCGACATTCCCGGCGCGATCGAGAACCTGCTGGCGGCGGCCAAGGTCAGCCCGGATCTTGCCGCGATCCGCCTCAACCTTGCGGCGCTGTACCAGGAGCGCAACGACTTTCCGCGCGCGGCCGAGCAACTGGACCAGGTTCACGCCGAGCCGCTGGACGCCCGGCAGCGGCAGCAATTTGCGGCGCTGCTGGCGCGGCAGGGACAGGCCGGCAAGGCGATGGCCGTGCTGGAAACCATCGGCCAGCAGAACGCGACGGTCGCGCAGAAACTGATGCTGGCGGACCTGTATCGCCGCCAGAACCAGCCGGCGAAGGCCGAGTCGCTGTACCGGGAGCTGCTCAAAACGCCCACGGCGCAGGTGGTGGCGACGGCCGCCGACTTCTTCGCCGCGTCCGGCCGGGCCGACGAGGCGAAGCAGACCCTGGACCTTCTGGACCGGATGAAGCTGGAGCCGTCCGATCGAGAGCTGATCATGGCCGAGTATTACTCCAGTTTCGGCACGCCCCAGCAGGCGATCGAACAGGCCCGCGCCGCGGCGAGGATTGCGCCGTCCCGGGCCGCGGCGTGGCGGGTGCTGATCGTGAACCTCGTGCGAAGCGGGGATATCGACGGCGCCGTGGCCGCCGCCCGGGAAGCACAAGCCGCCTGCGGCGACGCGTCCGCGGCGCTGTTTGCCGAGAATGCCCGGGCCATCGGCGCCTTGGGCAAGAACCCGGTGTTCCGCCCGCTGATGGCGTGGATCATCCAGGGTGGTCCGCAGGGCGATGCGGATGCGGCCGCCTCGGCGCTGCGAGCGCTGGCCGACGCGATCGAACGCAAGCTGCCGGTGGACGAGGTGGTCAGGATTCTGCGGCCCATTGCCGACCGTGCGCCGCGGTGTGTGCCGTTGCAGGTGCTCTTGATGCAGCGATACGTCGAACTGGGACGCATCGCCGATGCGGTGGAACTGGCGGGCAAGGCGATGTCGGCGTCGCCAACGTCGGCGGAGGTGATGCAGACGGGGTCGGCGGTGTACGCCAGCGCCGGGCGATGGAACGACGTGCTGGTCGCCGCGCAGCGATGGCGCGAGTTGTCGCCGGGCCGGCCGATCGGCGCCGACGCGGTGATCGCCGAGGCCCGCATGCAGATGAAGGATCTGGCCGGGGCCCAGAAGCAGATCGAGCCGTACGTCGAGCAGGCCATCGCCAGGCCCGACGAGATGCAGCCGGTGCTGGTGATCTGGTCGCGGATTCTGCTTTCGCGCGGAGAGCACCAGAAGGCCGCCGACCTGCTCTGGCCGCACGTCCAGCGGGCGCCGGAGAAGTGGCGGCGGGTGTGGCTGGACCTGGCGCGTTCGATGGGCGGCTCGCCGCGGATTGCCGGGGACTGGTTCGATCGCCTGATCCGCTCGATGCCCGATGCCCAGTCCAACGAACAGCTCATTGTCGCCCAGATCTGGTACGACACCGCCCGAGCCGCCGGCGATAGTACGGCGGCCGACCGCATCCGCACGCTGGTCGGGGAGTTGATGTCGCGCTCCGCCAAGCCGGCGCAGCACCATTTCGTGCTGGGTTACATCGACGGCGACCAGGGGCGGCCGGCCGAGGCCGAGGGCCACTACCGCAAGGCGCTGGAGTTTGAGCCGGACAACGTGATGGCGCTGAACAACCTGGCCATGCTGCTGGCCGAGCGTCCAGCGGCCCTGCCCGAAGCCCGCGCCATGGCCGAGCGGGCGGTCAAGGCCCAGCCGAACGCCGCCGCGTTTTACGACACGCTGGCGATCGTGCTGGCCCGCGCCAAGGACTATCCCGCGGCGATCGCGGCGCAGCGCAAGGCAATCGAGCTTGAACCCGACGCGCCCGAGTGGTACATCGGGCTGGCCGAGATTCTCGAGCAGTCCGGGCAGGCCCCGGAAGCGGCGCGGGAACTGGCGAGGCTGGACGTGCGGCTGCAGGGCCAGCGCCTGCCCGACGCCCTTCAGCGCCGCGTGGCGAGCCTGCGTCTGCGTCTGCCGACGATCGCAACCACGCGCCCGGCGGCGTAGAGGTCCGGCAGGCGGAGGCACTCATGTTCCGGCGATTGCTTGCACTGGCGGTAGTTGCACTGGTCGTCAGTCACGGCGCTGGCCCACTGACGGCCGCCGAGAAGCGGTGGTTTGAGCGGTCGATCGTCGGCATGGAGATCGGCCCCACCGGCGCCCAGTTCGGCTACAGTGATCCGAAAGATGCGCGGTACTGCGCCCGCTTTGATGGTCGCGAAATTGTTCGCGCTGCACTCAGGGCCAACAGCCAGTATCTCGTGTTGTGGGTGCGCGACGGCGACTACGCCTATTACGATTCAAAGCTGCTGCCCAAGGCGCCGGGTCTGCACGACCGTGATCCGCTCCGCGAGAGCATCGAGGAGGCTCGGCCTCACAAGCTGCCCCTGATCGCCTACTGCGTGGTGCAGCAGGGAGGGCACTTCCTGAAGGCCAACCCGCAATGGGAAATGCGCGGCGCCGACGGCAAGCCCATCGGCCGCTTCTGCTACAACTCGGGGTACCTGGAGGCGATGAAGGCGATCCTGGCCGAGCAACTTGCCTACGGCATCGACGGCTTTCATATCGACATGCTCGACCAGGGCTTCGGCCCGCCATACGGCTGCTGGTGCGACGCCTGTCGCGTGGCGTTCGAGGCCGAGTACAAGCACCCGCTGCCGCCCGGACCCACCTGGGATGATGCGTGGGACCACATGCTCGAATTCCGCTACCGCTCCAGCGAGCGATTTGAGAAGGCCCTGACCGCGCATGTGAGATCGGTCAACCCGAACGCGACCGTCGATTTCAACTACCACGGCAATCCGCCGTTCTCGTTCGAGGTGGGGCAGCGCCCGGTTCAGCACGCCGGGAATTCCGATTTTGTCACCGGCGAGACCGGCGTCTGGGGTTTCAGCGCGCTGGGCGTCGGGCTCAACGCCCAGTTCTACCGCGCCGCCACGCCCGGGCTTCCATACCAGGTCGCCATCCAGCGAGGCGTGCGCATGTACCACGACCAGACCACCCGGCCGCTGGCCGACATCCGCTGGGAACTGCTCACGCTGCTGTCGCACGGCGCATTCGTGACCATGGTGGACAAGACGGCCTTCGATGGCTCGCTCGATCCGGTCGCCTATCAGCGTGTCGGAGCGGCGTTCAAGGAGGCCCTGGCCAAGCGGGATCATTTCGGGCATCGTCCCGTGCACGAGCTGGGCCTGTACTTTAGCAGCCGCACCCGCGACTGGATCGGCCGTGAAACCCCCGCCAGCTACTTGCAGAGCTTCCAGGGCGCCCACAAGGCGGCGGTGATGGAGCATCTGCAGTTCGGCGTCCTCCTTGATGAAAACGTCACGATCGACGTCCTCCGGCAGTATCCCGTCGTCTGCCTTCCGAATGCCGCCATCCTTTCGCCAAAGGAAGTCTCGCTTTTTCGCAGCTTCGTCGAGCAGGGGGGCAGGCTGCTGATCACCGGCCAGACCGGCCAGTTCGACCGCATGGGCCGGCCCTTGACCGAGTCGCTCCTGAGGGACCTGATCGGTGCCAGGGTCAAGGGACGCCTCGAATCGCTGGACAATTGGGTGAAACTGACTTGGGCCGACAAGGCTTTGAGCGACGGCATCGACCACGCGGTCGCTGATGTGCCGTTTCTCGTCAAGGGCCCGGCGACTGTCTACGAACCAACCAGCGCGAAGGTGGTCGGACAGTTGTTCAAGCCCCATCGCACGACACGCCAGATCGAGGGCAAGGAGGGGACTGAATGGCCCATGAGCGCGGATCAGCCGGTCGGTCCGGCGATTCTGGTCAACCGGGTTGGCAAGGGCATGGTCCTGACGATCGCGGCATCGCCTGACTTTGCCACCGCCGGAGAGCACCATGTCGTGGAGGCCCGCAGGCTCCTGGCCAACGCCGTGCGATTGCTGAATCCGTCGCCGCGCGTGCGGATTTCGGCCCCGGCCAACGTGGAAACCGTCGTCACCGACGATCCGGCCTCGCGCACTCTCCGGGTTCACTTCATCGCCTACAACCCCACCCCGCAGACAACCCCCGCGCAGAACCGGCCTTTCATCCTACCGGGCCTGATCGAGGAGGCCCCCATCTTCAAGGCCCGAGTGATCTTCGCAGAGCCCCCGCGGGAGGCCGCTGCGCTGAATCCCGACACTCGCATCGACCGCGGCGACCGAACGCTGGACCTGACCATCAGCGACATCCATGAGACGCTGGTGATCCGCTATTGAGCCGGGCGAGGCGATCAGATCTTCAGGCTGTCGAAGAACGCCTGGTTGGTCTTGTGCTTGGCCAAGGCGTCCAGCAGCGTCTTCATCGCCTGCTGTGGCGGGAGGCTGATCAGCGTCCGCCGGATCGCCCGCGAGGCGTTCAGCGCCGGACCCTCAAGCAGCAGTTCCTCCTTGCGCGTGCCCGACTGGGGCATGTTCAGCGCCGGGAAGATCCGCAGGTTCGCCAGCGTGCGGTCCAGCGTCAACTCCATGTTTCCCGTTCCCTTGAACTCCTCGAAGATCACCTGGTCCATTCGCGAGCCGGTGTCGATCAGGCATGTCGCCAGGATGGTCAGCGAGCCGCCGTTCTCCAGCTTGCGGGCCGCCCCGAACAGCCGCTTGGGGATTTCCAGGGCGCGGGCGTCGATCCCGCCGGACATGGTGCGTCCCGAGTTGATCCCGCCGATGTTGAAATTCCGGCCCAGGCGCGTCAGCGAATCCAGCAGCACGATGATGTTCTGGCCGTATTCGACCTGCCGCTTGCACCGCTCGATGATCAGCTGTGCCAGGTCCAGGTGCTTGTCCACGTCATTGTCGTTGGACGAGGCATAGACGACCCCGGGGACGTTGCGGCGCATGTCGGTGACTTCCTCGGGGCGTTCGTCGATCAGCAGCAGCACGATCTTCGCGTCGGGGTAGTTGGCGTGGATGCCGCGGGCGATGTTCTGGAGCAGGATGGTCTTGCCCGTGCGCGGCGGGGCGACGATCAGCCCGCGTTGCCCGAACCCGACCGGCGCCAGGATGTCGATCACCCGCGTGGTGAACTCGGTGGGGGAGTGTTCCAGCTTGATCATCGGGCGGGGATCGACCGGCGTGGCGTCGTACATCGAGATGCGCTCGACGTAATCGGCCGGATCGCGGCCTTCGATTGCCAGCAGTTTCGAGAGGTGCTTGCCCTTGACCGTGCCCTTGAGCATCAGGCCCGGCCGCAGGCGCAGGTCCCTGATGAACTGCTTGGCCACGATGACCCCGCCTCGCAGGGGGCGCAGCGGGTGCTGGGGATCGCGGAGCTGGCCGTCGCCTCGCTCGGCGTCGAACTGGAGAATGCCTTCAAAATCGCTGTTGTTCATGAATGACAACGCCGCCGCGCTTAAGCGACGTGCGGATCTCAAGTGACGACTACCGCTGGTCCTGACTTGCCCCTCGCACAAATGCCGGCCTCGCGGGTTCGCGGTTCACGCAAGGATGCGGCTGGAAGCCTCCCACGGTAGAATGCCAAGCATACACCAAGAACCAACGGAGAGCAAAAGATGGGCGCAATGCTGGATCGACTGACACAGGATATGAAGGACGCCATGCGGGCAGGCGACAAGCAGCGGCTGGGCGTCATCCGCATGCTCCTGAACGACGTGAAGAACATCGACCTGAACCCCGCCAAACCCACCGAGGAGCAGGCGGTGGCCGCCTACGCCAAGAAGCTCCAGAAGGGCATCGCCGAGTATGAAAAGCTCGGCAAGCCGGATGAGGCCGGGGCACTCAGGGCCGAACTGACCATCGTCGAGTCGTACCTGCCCAAGAAGGCGTCGCCCGAAGAGACCGCCCGCCTGGTCGAGCAGTTCCTGGCCGCCAACAGCTTCACCGACAAGCAGATCGGCCAGGCCATGGGTGCCTTCATGAAGCAGCATGGAGGCCAGGTGGATGCCGCCGTGGCCAACAGGCTCATCAAGGAAAAGCTGACCACGAAGTGAGTTGGGACGCGTTTTGCCAGTCGCAGGGTGGTGCAAAACTCGCCCCCCAAAGAATTCTCCCATGCCCGCCCTGACCGATTTTGACATCTCCGACCTGGCCGAGCTTTTCTCTGCCTGGGGCTTCAAGCCCTCCCATGCTCGCCGGCTTCTTCGCGCGTTCTACCTGGCCGCCGGGCGGCCCGATATTCACTCGCTTCGACTCGGCAAGGCGCTTGAGCGGATGTTGCAGTCCGATGGTGCGGCAAGCCCCATCCTGCGGCTTAACCAATCCGCAATCCGACTTCGCACCGACGCCGCTGACGGCACCGTCAAGCTGCTGATCGGCCTTGAGAAAGGCGGTTCGGTCGAATCCGTCCTCATGCCCGCCTACGATGGCCGTCGTGCCGCCGGGTGTGTCTCGTCGCAGATCGGTTGTGCAATGGGGTGCGACTTCTGCGCCTCCACGCGGCACGGCCTGGAGCGCAACCTGGCCTCCGGCGAGATTGTTGAGCAGTTTCTGCACCTGCGAGCGCTTTCCGCGGCTCTCGATCGCCGCCTCTCGACCCTCGTCTTCATGGGCATGGGCGAGCCGATGCACAATCTCGAGAACGTCATCGCCGCGATCCGCCGCATCGCCGCCCCGGAGATGGGCAACCTGGGCTTCCGCAACATCACGGTCTCCACCGTCGGCATTGTTCCGGGTATCCGCAGGCTTGCGGCCGCCGACTTGAACGTCCACCTGGCCTTGTCGCTCCACGGGCCGGACGATGAGACCCGGGGCCGGATCGTTCCCGCCAACCGCCGGTACCCTGTGGCCGACATCGTCACCGCCGCCCGCGATTTCCAGCGGCAGACCGGCCGGATCGTGACGATCGAGTACTGCCTGCTGGGCGGGATCAACGACTCCGACCTGCACGCCCGGCGCCTGGCGGAATTGATCGGCGACTGGCGGGCGCATGTGAACCTCATTCCCTACAACTCCATCGGCGCGGGGCTGAGCGGTCGCGTGTATGAGCGGCCGTCGGCGGAGCGCACGGCGGCGTTCCTCTCGATCCTTCGCGATCGCAACGTCGTCGTCCACTGCCGCCGCCCGCGGGGCGACGATGTGGCCGCCGCCTGCGGACAGTTGCGGGCGCTGGCCGCCGCGCCATAATAAGTCTGACAAGGAGCGGACGATGCGAGTGTACTTGGTTCGTCATGCCGACGCAGTGCAGGGAGCCGACGACCATGCCCGCCCGCTCAGCGGGCTGGGCAAGCGTCAGATGCGCGCGGTTGCCGCGCTGATCCGTCCCCTGGGGCTAACCGTCGCCGCCATCTGGCACAGCGGCCTGGTGCGCGCCGAGCAGAGTGCGCGCCTGCTGGCGCCGGTCGTTCAGAGCAGGGACGGCGTTGTCGAACGCGACGGGCTGGCGCCGCTGGACAAGCCCCGGCATGTCGCGTCGGTGCTTGGTGACTATGACGAAGACCTGATGATCGTCGGCCACGAGCCGCACCTGGGCAAGCTGGCCTGCAGGCTGCTGACCGGCAGCGGGGGGGATGACCTGCTGAAGATCCGCAAGGGTTCCATCCTCTGCCTCAATCGCGACAACGACGGCAAATGGCGTCTGGAGTGGATGGCCACCCCTGAACTGGCCGGCTCGATATAGATCTCGCCCGGCGCGGACATGTTGCCGCGGGTTTCATCCGCCGCTAATCGTCCACCTTCCAGTTCTCGATTCCCCTCGGCGGGGGAGGGATCTTCGGGTTCATTTCCGTGAGGGTCCGCGCGATCAGGTCGGAGACTACCCAGTCGCGGAACCATTTCCGGTCGGCCGGGACCACATACCAGGGCGCATACTTCGTTGAGCATCGGCTCAGCGCATCCTCGTAGGCCGCCTGGTAATCGTCCCACAGCTTGCGCTCCTCCAGGTCGCGCACGTCCAGCTTCCAGTTCTTCAGCGGGTCCTTGAATCGGGCCTCGAGCCGGCGCTTCTGCTCATCCCTGGAGATGTGCAGGAAGAGCTTGATGATTGTCGTTCCCTCGTCGTTGAGCAGCCGCTCGAAGTCGTTGATGTGGTCGTAGCGCCGCGACCAGACCTCCTGGGGGGCGATCTTGTGGACCCGCTCGACCAGTACGCTTTCATAGTGCGAGCGGTTGAAGATCGCGATCATGCCGCGACCGGGGGCGGCCGCGTGGATGCGCCACAAGTAATCGTGCGCCAGTTCGATCGTGGACGGCGCCTTGAAGCTCGTCACCGAGCATCCCTGCGGGTTCACACCGCTGAAGACGTGGCGGATCGTTCCATCCTTCCCGCTGGTGTCCATCCCCTGGAGCACCACCAGCAGCGAGCGGCGGCCTTCGGCGTAGAGCACGTACTGGAGTTCCCGCACCTTCTCGAGGTTGGCCTCGGTGCGCGCCTGGGCCTGGCCCTTGTCCTTGAACGGCCCGGTATCATCCGCCCTGAAGTCGCGAAGGTGTGCCTTGCGTCCCGGCCGGATCAGGTAGGGCGAGTCGAGCATGGCCCGGCAGCTTATCACTTTTCGCGCGGCCGAACCAGAACCCGCAGCGCCGGTTCGACGCCCGCCGTCCGGGCAAGTAAGATAAGGTAGAACCATGTCCACCGTTCCCGGAACCGTCATTCAGCGTTCCCTGCATCACTCGCCGGATGAATTGCGGCTCGCGGCCATTGATGTGGGCTCCAACAGCATTCACATGGCGATCGCGCAGGCGGCCGCCGATGACGCCCTGACCACGCTGTGGCGCGCCAAGGAGATGGTGGGCCTGGGGCGCATGTCGTTTCCGTCGCGGCGGCTTTCGGGGGAGGCGATGGAACGGGCCATCGTCACGCTGCGCCGGTTCCTGCAGGAGGCGCAGCATCGCCAGTGCGAGCTGGTGCTGGCGGTGGCCACCAGCGCCGTCCGCGAGGCCGAAAACGGCGGCGCCTTCATCGACCGGGTCCGCAACGAACTGGGGCTGCACATCCGCGTGGTCAGCGCGCGCGGCGAGGCGGAGCTGATCTACCTGGGCGTGCGCCACGCAATGGGCCTGGAGCAGGGGCCCCACCTGATCATCGACATCGGCGGCGGGAGCGTGGAGTTCATCGTCGGCGATCACCAGAAGGCGGATCTGCTGGAGAGCCGCAAGCTCGGGGCGGCGCGCATGACCGCTCGCTTTATCCGTTCGGATCCCGCGTCGCCCGACGAACTGCGGGCGCTGCTCCGCCATTATGACCAGGAACTCACCCCGCTCATGGCGGCCATTACAAGGCTCTCGCCCATCCGCGTCATCGGGACCAGCGGCACGCTGGAGAACCTGGCCCTGATGTGCGGCGGCGACGACGGCAACGGCGCCGCTCCGACGATCCGCCGCGATGCGTTGGACGCGCTGGCCGAGAGGCTCATCGAGAGCCGATCCCGCGAGCGAGCCCGAATCAGGGGGCTGGACGATCAGCGCAAGGACCAGATCCTGGCCGGGGCGCTGCTGGCCCGCGAGATTTTCCATCGCCTGGACATCCGGCAGATGGTTCTCTGCCGCTCGGCGATGCGCGAGGGGATCCTGATCCAGTATCTTTCGCAGCATCGCCCCGAACTGGAAATCCGCCGCGACGTGCCCGATCCGCGCAAGCGGTCCATCGCGGACCTGGCCCGCCGCTGCCACGCCAACCGCGATCATGCCCGCCAGGTCTGCCGCCTGTGCCTGCGGCTGTTCGACCAGCTGCGCGGGCTGCATGGCCTGGACCGCCATGCCCGCGAACTGATCGAGTATGGATCGATGCTGCACGACATCGGCTTTCTCATCGGCCGCGACAAGCACCACAAGCACGCGGCCTACCTGATCCGCAACGGCGGGCTGCAGAATTTCAGCCAGGAGGAGATCTCCATCATCGCCTGCATCGCCCGCTATCATCGCGGGCCCATGCCCCGCCGCAGGCATCGGCAGTTTTCCAGGCTTTCGGAGAAGGCCAGGCGAATCGTCTGGATCGGCGGCGCGCTGCTGCGCCTGGCCGACGGGCTGGACCGCACCAACTGCGCGGTCGTCGAGGACCTGCGCTGCCGCGTCGGACGGCGCAAGGTGCGGGTGTTGGTCAGGACGCGCGGCGACGCGGAACTGGAGGTCTGGTCGGCCAACGCCCGTTGCGGCATGTTTGAGAAGGCCTTCGGCCGCGGCGTGGTTTTCGAGTCGCGCCGCCGGTGATCGTTCACCGGTCCTGCTATATGCCGGCCGCCCGCTGCCGCGCCAGAGCCATCAGGGTGGCGTGCGTTCCGGCTTCCGCCTCGCCCGGCGCCGGCCGCCGCTGCACGTATGTGCCGTCGGATTGCATGTCCCATGCCTGGCGGTTGTCTGCCAGCGAGATCTGGAGGATTTCCCAAAGCCGCCGGCGCAGTTTTCGATCCTCCACGGGCGTGACCACTTCCACCCGCGCCAGCAGGTTGCGGTACATCCAGTCGGCCGACCCGATGTAGAACTCGCCATCGGCCGGGTCGGTCGCCCCGTTGCGGAAATAGTAGATCCGCGAGTGTTCCAGGAACCTCCCGACGATGGACATGACGCGGATGTTCTCGGACATGCCCGGCACCCCCGGCCGCAAGCAGCAGAATCCGCGCACGATCAATTCCACTTCGAGGCCCGCGCGCGACGCATCGTACAGCAGACGGATCACCTTCCGGTCCTCAAGGCTGTTCATCTTGGCGATGATCTGCGCCGGCCGGCCGGCCTTGCGGTGCTCGATTTCCCTTGTAATCAGGTCCATGAACCGCTGGCGCATGTTGACCGGCGCCACCAGCAGCTTGCGGTAGTCCTTCTTCAGCGACCTGCCGGTCAGGTAGTGGAACAGGTCCACCAGGTCGCCGGTCAGTTCCGGGTCGCAGGTGAGAATGCCCAGGTCGGTGTAGAGCCGGGCCGTGTGGATGTGGTAGTTGCCCGTGCCGACGTGGGCATAGCAGCGGATGCCGTCAGGGTCCTGGCGGACCACCAGCGCGGTCTTCGTGTGCGTCTTGAGGCCCACCACGCCGTAGACCACGTGGACGCCGGCCTTTTCCAGCGCGTGCGCCAGCTGGATGTTGCGTTCCTCGTCAAAGCGGGCCTTGAGCTCCACCAGGCAGACCACCTGCTTGTGCGATTCGGCCGCCCGGATCAGCGTGCGGATGAAGGGGCTCTCGTCTCCCGTGCGGTAGAGCGTCATCTTGATCGCAAGCACTTTCGGGTCGTCGGCCGCCGCACTGATGAATCGCTCGACGGAGGATGCGAAGCTCTCGTAGGGGTGATGCACCAGGATGTCCCCGGCGCGGATGGCCGCGAAAATGTCTCCCTCCTCGTCGGCCAGGGGCAGGGGGGTCGTGGGGGTCCAGGGTTCGTAGTGCAGCGAGGGGATCGCCAGGTCGGCGATCGGTCTGAGGTCCTGGTAATCGATCTCTCCGTGCAGGTCGTAAACATCGCCCGGGTTCAGTTCCAGTTCCTGCATGAGGAACTGGCGCATCCAGGGGTCGCTGTCGGGGCCAAGTTCCAGCCGCACCACGGGCGCAAATCGCCTGGCCCGCAGTTCCTCGACCACCAGTTCGCGCACGTCGTCGTTCTCGTCGCCCTCCACATCCAGGTCGGTGGTTCGCGTGACGCGGAAGACCATCACATTCCCGATCGTCATATCCGGGAACAGGTTGTCCAGGTTGTGGCGGATGATGTCGTAGACGCTGGCAAAGCGATACTCGGTCGAACCGGATGCCGCCGATCCGCTCTTCTTTTCCAGGCGGATCCATCGCGGAAACGTTTCGGGAACCTTGATACGGGCAAACAGCTTCTCCGGGCGTTCCGGATGTCTGAGCACCACTCCCAGCGACTCCGACAGGTTTGACATGAACGGGAAGGGATGGCCGGGGTCCACCGCCAGCGGCGTGAGCACGGGAAAGATGTTCTGGTGAAAGTAGCGCTGGGCGCCTTCCCGCTCCTCTTCCGTGAGCTGATCCCAGCGGAGCAGCCAGATGTTCTGCTGTGCCAGGGCGGGAAGGATCTGCTTGCGGTAGCACTCGGCCTGCTGCCGCTGAAGGTCCGTGACCACGTCGCGAATGGCCGCAAGGTGCTGGGCTGGCGTCAGTCCGTCGGGCCCCGCGCCCAGCTTGCCGGCTCGCACCTTTTCGCGGATTGCGCCTACCCGTTTCATGAAGAACTCGTCCAGGTTGCTGTTGAAGATCGCCAGGAACCGGACACGTTCCAGCAGGGGCGTGCGTTCGTCGGCCGCCTCGTTCAGCACGCGGCGATTGAATTCCAGCCACGACAGGTCGCGGTTGAGGAACTCCTGCGGCGACGGAGCCTCCACCGGTTCGGAGAGGGAGGTCCGATCTGCCGAGGTACTGGCTATGCGTGTGGTCACAAACACTCCGTCGCAGACTCCCGCCTTCTCGCCGTGCAACGACATCCATCATTGCCCACCGTTGCCCGGTGCCGGAGAGTATAGTCTCGCCGAAGATCGCATGGCCAGCCAGCCGCCGCCTCCCGCCTTAATGATTCGTTAACACGCTGTCGCGCAGGTCCGCGCCGCTACCCGGTCTGCCATTGACGCATGAACGCATCGAGCCATATGACGCGCCGTTCCACCCACTGCTTCATCTGCTGGACATCCTGTTCAAATGTGATTCGGTCGGGGTAGTGGGGATTGTCCGTCGGCCAACGCGCCGTGTTTCGCTCCATGGCGGGCCGTATCGCCGCGGCGTTGGCGTCGATCATGGCCTGGATGTTCGCGGTCGAGAACTGCCTGCCACGCAGCTGTTTCCACCTCTCGGCGAAGCGCCGCCGGTATTCAGGCAGGTTCAGCAGGCGATTGAACAGGTGGTTGCTGAGCCACATCTCGTGGGGCAGCGGAGTGGCGTTCCAGTTGCGTCCGAAGGTTCCGTCGTAATCCCATGGCACGAAGAAGAACGTGGCATTGCCGTCCGCCGCGGGCCTTCGCCTGGCCAGGTAATAATTCTTGGTGATCCCGTCGGCGTTGCCCGTCACCAGTACAAGCAGGTGGAAGTCGATGGCGCTGTCGATGTCCAGGTGTTCCCCGATTCGTGTCGCGAACTCCTCAGGCGGCGCCGAGACGATCAGCCGGTTCAGCGAATGCAGGGGTTCCCAGTAGGTCAGTTCTGCCGGTTCGGGCTCCTGCTGCTCGTAGCCGGCATGGTCGTTGCGAACGAACCCCGCGTCGTGGCTGATCGCCTTGTAGAGGCAGGCGTGCGCCTTGTCGCCGGGCAGGAACTTTTCCAGGTTCAGCAGTTGCCGATCGATTCGCTCCATCAGCAGGTAGACGCCGTGATACCTTCCGTTCAGGTGCAGCTCGACAAACCGGCTTTCGGCGGCATATCGTGGCCTGTCCGGCGTTGAGATCGAGCGGAACAGGTCATACGACAGCTTGTGCCGCATCATCGACCGGTCAATGTAGGCCGCGTTGAGAATCCACTGCCGGCGGGCCGGCATTTCAAGCAGGGGTGTCGCCTGATCCAGCGTCACGGCAAAGGACTTCTTGGGGTAGATCAGGGATGTGGCCCCGCGGTATCGCACAGCGCCCCTGGCCTCGATGATGCCCGTCGAGGCGTCGCTGCCGGGCGGAACCAGGCGGAACTTGCAGGGCACGCGCTGCTGATTTCCAAGGGTCCCCGATGCTTCAAGCATGACCAGGGGCAGGTCGGTGGGCAGGGTGGCCGGCTGCGCGAGCATTTCTCCGGCCAGCAGCAGGAGGATGATGATTGCTGATCTGGCTGCGTTCATGTTCCAAGAGCAATACACGGCCGGCTGCCGCAGGTTGACGCCACATCGGCGCCGCATCGCGGTAGGAAAGAGCAAAGCCACTTGGGAGCCGCCATGAGAAGACCGCCGTTGATTCTCTGCCTGTTGCTCGGCGTCCTGTGCCCCGCGGTCCAGGGCCGTGTGCGATCGCACCTGAAGCATCCCGATGACTGGTATCGCGGCGAGGAGGCCCGGAAGATCGCGGCCAACGTTCTGTCGTGGCAGTCGGAATCCGGCGGCTGGCCGAAGAACACCGACACCGACGCCAGGCCGTACACCGGCCCGCGCGACCGCCTCTGGCCCACCTTCGACAACGGCGCCACCACAGACGAGTTGCGCTTCCTGGCCCGCATGTTCGGCGCTGCCGGCGAGGCGCGGTATCGGGAAGCCTTCCTCACGGGTCTGGATTACATTCTCAACGCCCAGTATCCCGGCGGCGGCTGGCCCCAGCAGTTTCCCACCGGCACTCAGTATCACCGCCACATCACCTTCAACGACGGGGCGATGGTGCGCCTGATGAACTTCGTTCGCGAGGCGGCCACCGCGCCGGCATATTCGTTCCTCGACGAAGCGCGGCGGGCCCGCTGCATGCAGGCGTTTGAGAAGGGGGTGCAGTGCATCCTCGATTGCCAGATCCGCGTGGACGGCAGGCTGACCGCCTGGTGCGCGCAGCACGATGAGAAGACGCTCCAGCCCGCCCCGGCCCGCACGTATGAACTGGCCTCCCTCAGCGGCGCCGAGTCCGTGGAGATCGTCAGGTTGCTGATGAGCATCGAGAAACCATCGCCGCGCGTGATCGAGGCGGTGGAGGCGGCCGTCGCCTGGTTTGAATCCGCGAAACTCAAGGGCATCCGGGTTGAAGTCCGCCCCGATCCACGCTCGCCCAGCGGAACCGACAAGATTGTCGTACAGGACCCGGCCGCGCCGCCGATGTGGGCCCGCTTTTACGAGATCGGCACGAACCGGCCCATCTTCTGCGACCGGGACGGTGTGCCGAAGCACAACCTGGCCGACATCGGCTACGAGCGCCGCAACGGCTACTCGTGGCTGGGCTACTATGCACAGGACCTTCTGGCCAAGGACTATCCCGCCTGGCGATCCAGGCATCGCCCATAGACTGGGGGAAGGCACTTCGCCCGCCTATTTTCTTTCCGCCCGTCTTCTGTATTCGGCCTCCCACCGGTCCACCGGCTGGCCCTCGCGCAGCTGCGTGATGCCGAATCCGCGCACGTCCGCAAGGAACGCGTCCAGTTCCGGGCCCACCGCGGGACTCTGACTCAGTTTCACGTAACGAAGCCACAGCCGCGACTTGGCAACGTACTCCCTGGCCAGGTCGCTGTCGGCCAGTTTCTGCGCCTGGTCGAAGAAGCCGTCCCCGGCCGCCACCACGTCGGGTGAGAGATAATGCACGGTAGGGGGACTATAGATGAAAAAGTGTTTCTCCGGGTTGCGCGCCTTTTCATGAAGCCGGTCGAACCATTGCCGCATCGGCTGCCATGCCGCGCCGTAGACGCCCTTCATCCATTCGGTAACCAGGGCATCGCTGTCGGCCGAGGGGTCCCACAGGAGCCTGGACATGACATACGAGCGCAACTCCGCGTCCGATCCGCCGCCGCCGGCGGCGTAGGCGCCCTGGAAGAAGATGCCCTTGACGCCCGACCGCTGATAGAGCCGCGTGTCGGCCGGAAACTCCTCAAAATCCGGGAACGGCATCAGGTAGTTGGCGAAGTTGGTGTTGTAGTGCCAGATGTAGAGCGTGTCGGTGATCTTCGCCCAGGCCGCCAGGTTCTTCACAAAACGGACCGTGTTGGGATGCGAGCACTTCTCGTACGGGTGCGCCTCGCAGACCGAGATCGGGCAAAGCCTGATCCGCACGTTTTTCCGCGGCACGATCCCCGTCGGGGCGGCCTCGGTGAACTGGTAGGCCAGGGTGTCGATCAGCTTGTCGGGGTGGTCCTTCTCGATGGCCTCCGCGATCTGGTTGACGAACCAGAGATAGAGCCCGGAATGAACGCCGCCGTAGCGGTCCATGATCTGTTTGCACGCGTCGCATTCGCAGGTCTCGTAGCAGTCGTTCTGCGAGACCGAGTAGATCGTGGCCGCCGGTCGTTCCCTGATCCACTGCCTCACCTTGTCAATCGCCAGCTTCAGCACGTCCGGGTTGGACAGGCACCGTTGCCGATAGCCGTCGGCGCGCTTGCCCTTGATGAGGGGGAAGTACTCCGGGTGCTCCTTGTAGAGCGACGGCGGGATCAGATCGTCAAAGGAATGAACGAAGGGGTGGTAGGTGATCTTCCCGCCCGTCGATTCATCCAGCCGGCAACTGTTGCCGTTGAATCGCATGCGGGCGGCCCAGTCCTTGTCGCCGAAGGCTTCCGTGAAGAACGCCTCCCGGTACTCAAAGGCCGGGATCTGCCGCAGATCCAGTTCGGGAACCTCGATCGTCGCCTTCCTGGGAATGAAGGTCACCTTCGGGGTGTACCATCGGACGCCCAGCCGCTCGAGCAGTTCGGTGCATCCGTACATGGTTCCGCGCACGCGGCTGCCGACGATGAAGATCCGCCGGTCCCTGGTATAGAGCCGGAAGCCATCCGGTCCCAGGCCGGCGTCCGCCGGCTCGGTGTGACGATTGGCGCCCACGATGACGGCCGCCTCCGGCAGGGGGCCATCGTCCGTCACGATCGGCAGTTGTGCCCCGCTCATCTGCCGGATGTGCATGGCCAGTTCCGCCGCTCCCCGTTTTTCGGAAGCCGACGCCTGAGCGGACAGCACGATCGAGTAGGGGGACTGCCCCTGGTTCACGAGCGTGATCGCCGCCGAGCAGCATGCGGCCGCCGCCAGTATTGTTGAAACGGTGACGTGGATGAAAGTGCGGTAGGACATGCCGGACATGGTATCGCGGGGCGCCGATCCGCAAAATGGCCGCGAAGGATTGCGCTGCACCGCCGGGGGCGGACCCCGCACCGCTCGGCGAGCCGGTTGCCAAAACCCCCGTTCCCGCTTCAAATGTTTCGTATGCCCCAGATGCCCGTCATCGCGATTGTCGGTCGGCCGAATGTCGGCAAGAGCTCCCTGCTCAATGCCCTGGTCGGCAAGCGCATTTCCATCGTCGAGGATGTGCCCGGCGTCACGCGCGATCGCGTTTCCATCCCGTTTGCCATTGACGGTCGGTATGTCGAACTGGTGGACACGGGCGGCTACGGCTTTGTCGATCCCGACCAGCTGACCGATCACATCCGCCAGCAGATCGAGCTGGCCATGAGCCGGGCCGACCTGGTTCTGTTCGTGGTCGATTGCCACGCGGGCCTGGTGGCGGCGGATCAGGAAGTGGCGTCGCTGCTTCGACGGCAGGGGATCAGGACGGTGCTGGTGGCCAACAAGGCCGACGGGTCGAAGACCGATGCGATGGTGGGCGATTTCGCGCGGCTGGGGCTGGGCACGCCGATCCCCGTCTCGGCGAAGAACGATCGCAATCTGGATCTTGTGCTCGAAGCCATTCGCGCCAACGTGGATCTCTCCCGTGCGCCAACCGGGGTCACCGAGCCGGAAATGCACATCGCCATCGTGGGCAAGCGCAACGCCGGCAAGTCCACGCTGGTCAACTCCATCACGATGCTGTACGAGGGCGAGGCCAATCGCGTGATCGTCTCGGAAGTGCCCGGCACCACGCGCGACAGCATCGACGTGCGCATCGAGAAGGAGGGGCGGTCGCTGGTGGTGATCGACACGGCCGGCGTGCGCAAGAAACGCCAAATGGTCACCAACGACCTGGAGTTCTATTCGTTCCACCGGGCCCAGCGCTCGGTGCGGCGGGCCGACGTGGTGATGCTGCTGATCGACTCCACGGAGGCCATCAGCGAACCGGACAAGAAGCTGGCCCAGTACATCGACGAGCAGTTCAAGCCGGTGATCATCGTCGTCAACAAGTGGGACCTGGCGCGGCAGCGCCTGCGCGAGCAGCGACAGGCGGGGGCGACGGAAGTGGACGATGCGACGCTGATGCACCAGTACCGCCAGTACATCGAGCAGCAACTGCCGAACCTGGATTACGCACCGATCGCGTTCCTGACGGCCAGGGAGGGCAAGAACGTGCAGGCGGTGCTGGATCTGGCTCAGCACCTGTTCAAGCAGGCTCGCATCCGCGTCCCCACCGCCAAACTCAACGAGGCGGTGCACCAGATCCTCGAGGAGCGCACCCCGTCAACGCCGACGGGACAGCGGCCGAAAATCTTCTACGTCACCCAGATCGAGACCGCCCCGCCCACGATCGTGGTCTTCGTCAACAATCCGGCGCTGATCGACCAGGCCTACCAGCGGTTCATGATCAACCGGCTGCGCGAGCTGCTGCCCTATCCCGAGGTCCCGATCCGGCTGGTCTTCCGCGCCCGCACACAGCGGGACGAGGACCAGCAGGCCAAACCCGCCCGCCCGGCCCGGCCGCAACAGAAGCCGCGGCCCAAGAAGGCCGGTCCGCGCAAGCCGATCAGAAAGGGCAGGCAAAGGTAGGTCACGGCCGCCCGGGCCTGCGATGAATCCCGCCCGCGTGCTACCGTGCCGGTTCCCCCATCGTCACCACGTCTGCGCGCATCTTCGCCAGATCCTCCGCTTCCAGATTCAATGAGCCGCCCGCCGCCGTCTCCTGGATCTGCGCCGGCCGGCGCGCACCGGCCAGCACGTGCGTGACTCCCTCCTGCGCCGCCGTCCACGCCACCACCAGTTGCGCCACCGTGCAGCGGTACTTTTCCGTCAGCGGCTTCCACCCCGCCAGCAGGTCGAGCACGCGCCTGCGGTTCTGCGGCAGATACCAGGGGTTCCAGGCCTCGTTTGTTCGGAATTCGCCGGGCGAAAATTGCCGGTCCATCCCCACCTTCCCGGTCAGCAGGCCCTGCTCCAGTGACATGTAGGTGAGCGTCGCGATGTCGTTCCTGCGGCAGTGGGGCAGGATGTCCGCCTCCGGGGCGCGGTAAAGCATGCTGTAGCGGAACTGGTTGCTGGCCACCGGTCCATGCTCGCAGTTCTCCTGCAACTCGTCCAGCGAGACATTCGATACCCCGATCGCCCGGATCTTTCCCTGGTCGCGGAGTTGCAGCAGCGTGGCCATGGTGTCACGGATGGGCGTCTTGTCCGGCGCAACGCTGGGCCAGTGTGTCTGGTAAAGGTCGATGCAGTCCACCTGCAAACGCTTCAACGACCGTTCAACCTCGATCCGTATGGTGTCCGGCCGCAGGCTGCGGTAGAGCGTCCTGCCGTCAAACTCCGTGAAGTAGGACCCGCGGTTGTCATCCCACCACAAACCGCACTTGGTCGCGAGAATGACCCTGTCGCGACGGTCCTTGATCGCCTTCCCGACGACTTCCTCGCTGCGGCCAAAACCATACGCCGGCGCCGTGTCGATGAGGTTGATCCCGGCATCGATCGCCGCGTGAATGGTGGCGATCGATTCCGCGTCGTCCGGGTTCGGTCCCCAGACGGCGCCGCCCCCGATCACCCAGGCGCCCAGCGCCACCACGGACGCATTCATTCCCGATTGACCCAGCGGCCTGTACTCCATGCGTACTCCTCCTTCCGGTTCCCAGGGCAGCATATCCAACTACACGGCCTTCAGCCACCGTGGACAACAGTTGCTCACGCCTTCCCAGAACGCGCCCTGGAGATTCGGCCTCTCACCCCAGACCAGGGGTGTCAATACCGCGATGGGCGCGGCATGGCTGACCACGACGAGTTTTCGGCCCGCATGACGGTTCAGGAAGTCTCCAAGCCGGTCGGCGAGCTGCTCCCGGGTTTCCGCGGGAAAATGCCGGCCATCAATCGTCGCCGGTGGTCCCCATTCACGGATTGCATCGTCAACGACGAACGCAAGCCCGCTGGCGGCGGCGAGTTCGTGGGCGGTGTCGCGCGTGCGGCGGTACGGGCTGACGATGCCGGAGAAGCCGACCAGATCGTGGCGGGCCAGCCGCCGGCCCAGTTGTCGCGCCTGCTCCCGGCCGCGCGGCGTCAGCCCGCAGTCCGGGTCATCTGTCAGCCCAATGTTCCCTTCGCTCTCCCCGTGCCGGATCAGGATCAGTTCGATGGCCATCGCGAGCTCTACTTCCTGAACGCGTGCAGCTTCTCGCCCGTGCGAACCAGGAGCATTCCCCGAGCGGCGGCGATGCTCGCACGCGCCGTTCCCTCCGATCCCAGCGAGGCCTGCGACAGCACCTTCCCGTCGGCGGCCGAAACGACCCACACGTCCCCGCCCTCGTTCATGAAGTAGATCTTTCCGTCGGCGCCCGTCGGGCTGGCCCGCAGCACGCGCCGGCTTTCCACGGGCGTGAACCATTTGCGCTCGCCGGTTGCCGGATCGAGGCAGGACAGCCCCTTGCGGAAATCGCCGTCGAGCACGTAGAGGTTACCCTGGTAATACAGCGGCGTGGGCACATCGCTGGCCACGGCCGTGTTCTTCCACGCGATGTGCGTGCCGGTCACGAGCCCCGATCCTCCCGGACGAATCGCAAACACAAATCCGCGCACCTTCGGCGAGCAGACCACGAAGTGATCGGCGGCCACCGTGATCGAGGGAACGATGCGGAGGTTTCCCTCGTGATGATCGTTCCACCCGCCGCACCGCCACAGTTCCCTGCCCGTGTCGGGGTCATGGCCCGTGGCACAGTCGCCGCCGACCAGGAGAATCTCGCTGCGCCCGTTCCCCTCGTAGGGAATCGGGGTGCAGTATGATTCCTTGGATTCCCCCTGGGCCTCGGTGGGGCGGATGTGTTTCCACAGGTCCGTGCCTGTTTCCGCGTCGATGCACAGCAGGTAGGACTCGGGCCGGACCTGGTAGCTGGTCTGGCCGTAGGGGCTCTCCCGGTGCATCACCTGCACGTACAGCCTGCCCTTGTACAGCAGTGGGGTTCCGCCATAGATGAACTGAAAGTTGAAGTTTCCATGGTCCTTCTGGAGATTCCTGGCCCACCGCGGGTTCCCATCCAGATCGTATGCCGCCAGGTCGCCGGTGCCGAAGAAGTAATACACCGATTTGCCGTCCGTCATGGCCGACGGCGAGGCGAAATCGTTCATCCGGTTGCCGGCCGAGCCCCGTCCGACGACTTTCCGCCAGAGCGTCTTGCCGCCGGCCAGGTCCAGGCAGAGCGCCACCACCTCCTGCGTCTTTCGGTCCATGGAGCCGATGAAGACGCGGTCGCCGGCGACGATCGGCGTGCCGGCGCCATGCCCCGGCAGATCGACCGCCCAAGCCTGGGTCGTCGCATCAAGCCGGTCCGGAAGGTTCGATTCCTGCGTCGAGCCGTTGAACGCCGGTCCGCGCCATTGCGGCCAGTCGCCAGCCAGGGCGGGGCAGCAGATCACCGCGATCAGCAGGCAAGTCACCAGAATCAGTTGCTTCATCGCTTCCTCTAACTTCGGTTGTCGCGTTCTCTCGTGGCACAAACGTCTCGCCGGTTCGCTCTTACTACATTCGCCCGCCCGGTTGGTTGCGGACGGACAGTGACGCAATCGTGGCACGTGCATCTCGCTCGTGCCCTTTGGGTGGAGGAACGGGCAAGACACCTGTGATCGTTGAGCCACCAGTTGCGGACGGCGGCGAATTGTAGGCATAACATCGCCCGGCCAGTCGAGTAGTACTGGCAAGGACATGGCAATCATGCAAGAAAGATGGTTTGGCCTGGCGGTGCTGCTGTGTTTCACAGGAATCGCCCGGGCGGCGGATTGGCCCATGTGGGGCCGCGACATCGCACGCAACATGGTGTCGGCCGAGCTGGGGCTTGCCCACGACTTTGCCCCCGGCGAGCCGAAAGCCGGCGGCGACGAGATCGACCCGGCCACAACCAGGGGAGTCAAATGGGTGGCCAAGCTCGGGTCGCAGACCTACGGCAATCCGACCGTGGCCGCGGGACGCGTTTTCGTCGGGACCAACAACGATTCCCCGCGGGATCCGGCCGTCATCGGCGATCGCGGGGTGGTCATGTGCTTCGAGCAGGCCACGGGAAGGTTCATCTGGCAACTGGCCGAACCGAAGCTCGCCGCGGGCAACTGGTGCGACTACGAGGGCATCGGGATCTGCTCTTCTCCGAGCGTCGATGGCTCGCACGTCTATTTTGTGACCAACCGGTGCGAGGTGGTCTGCCTCGAAGCGGCCGATGGCAGGGTGGTCTGGCGATACGATATGCGCGACGAACTGGGCGTGTTTCCCCACCAGGCGACCAGCAGCGCCGTGCTGGTGCTGGGCGATCGGGTGTTTGTCACCACCTCCAACGGGATCGACGGCAGGGAGCACATGCCCTCGCCGCTTGCCCCGGCGTTGATCTGCCTGGACAAGAAGAGCGGCAGACTGCTGGGCCAGGAGCGTTCGGGAATCAGCCGGCGCACGTTTGTCTGCAACTGGTCATCGCCCGCCGCCGGCGAAGTCAACGGCAAACAAGTCGTCTTCTTCGGAGGCGGCGACGGCTTCTGCTACGCCTTCGATCCGGAGCCCGTCGATGGCACGCTGCGCGAGCTTTGGCGCTACGACTGCAATCCGCCCCATCGTAGGGTCAAGGACGGCCAGCCGATCCGATATGGCCGCGAGGCCGGCCCGAGTGAAATCCTCGCCACCCCCGTCTTTCACGAGGGGCGGATCTACGTCGCCACCGGCCAGAACCCCGAGCGCGGCGACGGCGACGGGGCCTTGAGCTGCATTGACGCCGCAAGCGGGAGGCTCATCTGGCTTTTCGACCAGATAGGCCGGTCTCTTTCGACGGTGTCCGTTGCCGACGGGTTGCTCTACATCGGCGACTACCGGGGCTACGTCTACTGCCTCGATGCGGCCGGCGGTCAACTGCTCTGGAAGCACGACACGCAGGGCGCAATCTGGGGATCGACGCTTGTGGCCGACGGCAAGGTATACGTGGGCAGCGAGGCGGGCTTCACGATCCTCGTCGCAGGCAGGGAGAAGCGAGTCATCGGGCAGATCGATTTCGGCGGGCCGGTCTATTCCTCCCCGGTCGTCGCCAACGGCGTGCTGTACGTGGCCACCGAGAGGAATCTCTATGCCATTGACGGGAAGGAGACGCGATGAAGCCGGCCAGATGTTTTTGCGCCGTCGCGCTGCTGCCGATGCTCTGCGCGGCCGGACCCTACGTGCAGGACTTTGAGAAGGTCAGTCCCGGCGATCCGCCCGCCGAACTGATGGTTCTTAACGGCAAGTTCGAGGTGAAGAAGGTGGAGGGCGGGCAGGCGATCGAGGTTCCGGGGGAGCCGCTGGAGAGTTTCGGTTTCTTCTTCGGACCCGATGGCGCCGCTGCCTGCGGAGCACGCATTCAGGCCGAGCGGACGGGCAAGCGATTCCCGGAATTCGGCGTGGGATTGGGCGGCGCCGCCGGCTGGCGGCTGTGGCTCATACCGGCGGTGGGCGAGTTGCAGATTGTCCAGGAGAACCACGTCGCGGCCAGACTGCCCTTTGCCTGGACATCGGGGAGCTGGACGTTGTTCCGTTTCAGGGCCCGTTCGGCCGGCGGGGGCAAATGGGTGCTGGAGGGCAAGGCGTGGGAGCAGGGCAAGGCCGAGCCGGGCGACTGGATGATCCGCCACGAAACCAGCGAAGATCCAACCACCGGCCGACCTTCCACATGGGGCACGCCCTATTCGGGCAAGCCTATTCGGTTTGATGATCTGACTGTAGCGAAGGAATAGGTGTTGAGCGGCTTAGCTCCGGATATAATTGCCCCTATGGCAGATCCCTTGGACAACCTGATTCAGGTCAATCCCGCCGTCATGATGGGCAAGCCCGTCATCAGGGGCACGCGTATCACCGTTGAGAGCATTCTTGAACGCAGGGCCGCCGGCGAAACCGAGGCCCAGATTCTGGATGCGCTGCCTCACCTGACGCCCGATCACCTCCGCGCGGCGTACGCTTACGCTTCCAAGGTGATGCGCTCGGAACACATCTACCCGCTGGCGGGATGACATCATGCGGATCGTCGCCGACGAGAGCTTTGACATGCCGATTGTGCGGGCGCTTCGTGCCGCCGGGCATGATGTCTTGGCGATTCAGGAATCGCAATCGGGTGCGGATGATGACACGGTCCTGAGGCTGGCCAGGGAACGAGCGGCAATCTTGTTCACCTGTGACCACGATTTTGGCGAATTGGTGTTCCGCCTCGGCCGTGCTCATCACGGTGTTGTTCTGGTGCGCCTCGCGGGTCTGACTGAAGAACGCAAGACGATCATGGTAGCCGATGCCGTCGCGCAGTTTGGCCAGGAGATGATCGGCGCGTTCACCGTGATCGCTCCCGGCTTGCTTCGCATACGTCCCGCGCAAGAGTAAGGGCGAGACACAATATCACGGAAACGATGCGCCCCACCTTATCCGTTCTTGGCCCGTCAAGTGCCCGCCCGACTGGGTGCAATGGGTCAACCAGCCGCAGAGCGAGAAGGAACTGGAGGCCTTGCGGCGTGTGGCCAGGCGATCGTCGCCGTTTGGGTCGGAGCTTTGGCAACGGCATACAGCCGCGCGCCTGGGCCTCCAGGCCACCCTGCGGCCCCAGGGCCGCCCGCCCAAGACAGCGCGGGCGGCGCAGCTTGAGGTGATGGAATCATGAGCGGAAACGATGTGCGTCACCTTTTCCGGGTGCGTCACCTTTTCCAGGCTTTTTCGCCTTCCCCTTTTCGCCTCTGTTCAGGCGCGAGGCACCTCAATCCGGAAAGATACCGGCGTTGTACCATACAGCACCAACTGCAACTCACTTTCCAGATCATTCTCGGGGGCCTGCGGTAGGGCGAGTCCTGCCACGCACACAGATGGATCCGACCGCAGACGCTTAAGGCTCCGTTCTCCGCAGGCCTGGAGGATTTGATCACGATCGGTCTCATCGAATCGGCGGCTCTCGCCGTGCGCTCTCAGGGAGCGCAGCTCGCGTGTGTCGTGGATGCCACCAACGATGCCGCTCAGGGTCATGATGCCGCCACACAGCAGCATTGCCGCGCAGCCCATCAGAAGCACAGTCGCGGCAAGCCCGGTAGCCATCCCCGTAATGCCTTTGAGGGCACTAAGCAACACGAATCCCAGCCCGCCTCTTCTCCGCACATCTGCGGCTCTGCGTTCATCTTTTTCGCGTTCATCCCTCAACCACCAGCCGCGCCGGCTCCCAGCCCCCGATTGTGTCCCGCAATCTCCGCCCATAAAAAAGCCCCGATCCTTCGACCGGGGCTCTTGTCTCTCATGTTTCCCCCTTCATCGCTTCGTCGCTCCTGCCCTACGTTGCCTCGCTCGACGCCGCCTCCGCCACCTTCGGCTTGGACCCTTCCTTCGTGTTGATCGCATCGAAGAACAGGTGCTTGTTCTTCTCGTCCTCGGCCTTCACCGAAATGCGGATCAGGTCCTTGCCCTTGAAGCTGCCGCGGAGGATTTCCTCGCTGAGCGGATCCTGGACATGGTGCTCGATCGCCCGGCGAAGCGGCCGCGCGCCAAGGTCCGCATTGGTTCCCTTCTCGATCAGGAAGTCCTTGGCCTCCTGCGTCAGTTCCACCTTCAGGCCGTGCTCGCTGAGGCGCTTGGTCATCTTCTTCAGCTCCAACTCCACGATCTGCTCCAGGTGGGCGCGGTTGAGCGGGCGGAACACGATCACGTCGTCCAGTCGGCCGATGAACTCGGGGCGGAAATAGCGCTCCACTTCCTTCATCACCGTTTCCTTGATCGACTGGTAGTTGCGTTCCTCGGCCTGTCCCTTGCCCTTGGCGTGCAGGCCGAAGGCGTTGCCGCCGCCCTTGATCAGGTCCGAGCCGATGTTGCTGGTCATGATCATGATCACGTTGCGGAAATCCACGCGCCGGCCGAAGGAGTCGGTCAGGTGGCCTTCCTCCATGATCTGAAGCAGCATGTTGAACACGTCCGGGTGGGCCTTCTCCACCTCGTCCAGCAGCACGACCGAGTAGGGCCTTCGGCGGATGCGCTCGGTGAGCTGGCCGCCTTCCTCGTAGCCGACGTAGCCCGGCGGAGCGCCGATCAGGCGGCTGACGTTGTGCTTCTCCATGTACTCGGACATGTCGATCTGCACCAGCGCCTCCTGGTCGCCGAACATGAACTCGGCCAGCGCCTTGCTCAGCAGCGTCTTGCCGACGCCGCTTGGGCCCAGGAACAGGAACGTGCCCTGCGGCCGGTGGGGGTCCTTCAGGCCCGAACGGCTGCGGCGGATCGTCTTGGCAATGGTGCTGATCGCCTCGTCCTGGCTGACCACCCGCTTGTGCAGCTCGTTTTCCAGTTCCAGAAGGCGCTGCGCCTCTTCCTTCTCCAGGCGCGTCAGCGGTACGCCGGTCATCTTGCTGACGACCTCGGCGATGACTTCCTCGTCAACCACGCCATCGACTTCCTTGGCCTTCTCGCGCCACTGCCGCTGCATTTCCTCCTTCTTCTTGCGCAGCGCCTCGGCCTGGTCGCGCAGGCGGGCGGCTTCCTCGTACTCGGCGTTCTTCACCGCCTCGTCCTTCTGGATCGACAGCCGCTCGATCTGCTCCTCGAGTTCCGCCAGGTTGGGCGGCTTGGTCATGCTGCGCAGGCGAATGCGGGCGCCGGCCTCGTCCAGCACGTCGATCGCCTTGTCGGGCAGGCATCGCCCGGTGATATAGCGGTCGGAGAGCTTCACGGCCGCGTCCAGCGCCTCGTCAAGAATCTGCACGCGGTGGTGAGCCTCGTAGCGGTCTCGCAGGCCTTTGAGAATCGCCAGCGTGTCTTCCGTGCTGGGCGGATCGACCGTGATCGGCTGGAATCGCCGCGCCAGGGCCGCATCCTTCTCGATGTACTTGCGGTATTCGTCGAACGTCGTGGCGCCGATGCACTGGATCTCGCCGCGCGACAGCGCCGGCTTGAGCACGTTGCTGGCGTCGATCGCGCCCTCGGCGCCGCCGGCGCCCACCAGCGTGTGAAGTTCGTCGATGAACAGGATCACGTTCTTGGCCCGGCGAACCTCGTTCATCACGGCCTTGATGCGCTCCTCGAACTGGCCCCGGTACTTGGTCCCGGCCACCATCATCGCCAGGTCCAGCACCACGATGCGCCGGTCCACCAGGATCTCCGGCACCGTGTTGCCGACGACCATCTGCGCCAGGCCTTCCACGATCGCCGTCTTGCCGACGCCCGCCTCGCCCAGCAGCACCGGGTTGTTTTTCTGGCGGCGGCACAGGATCTGGATGACGCGCTCGATCTCGTTCTTGCGGCCGATGACCGGGTCGAGCTGGCCCTCGCGCGCCAGCTCGGTCAGGTCTCGGCCGAAACTGTCCAGCGCCGGGGTCTTGCTCTTGGTTTTCTGGCCCTGCTTTTCGGGGGCATTGGGTTCTTCGTTTTCCACGCCTGCTCCAAGGAGATTGAGGACTTCCTCCCTGACCTCTTCCAGCTTCAGGCCGAGGTTCATCAGCACCTGGGCCGCCACCCCGTCGTGTTCGCGGAGCAGGCCCAGCAGCAGATGCTCCGTCCCGACGTAGTTGTGGTTCAGGTTCCTCGCTTCCTCGATCGCGTATTCGATGACCTTCTTGGCCCGCGGGGTCTGGGGCAGCTTGCCCATCGTCACCATGTCGGGCCCGCTCTTGACCAGCTTTTCAACCTCCAGACGCACCTTCCGAAGGTCCACGTCCAGATTCTTCAGCACGTTGGCTCCCACCCCGCTGCCTTCTTTCACCAGTCCCAGGAGGATGTGTTCGGTCCCGATGTACTCATGGTTGAAGCGCTGCGCCTCCTGGTTCGCCAGCGCCATCACCTTGCGGGCCCGATCCGTAAACCGTTCAAACATTGTTCATTCTCCTGTCGGCCGATTCTTCCCGTCGGCCCAAGCATCCATGCGGCCACTGAAAGCATTTTTCCAGCAAATCCGCCTGTCGCCGGACGATTCTAGTACCCGGCCACCGGTAATCAAGAAACGGCCGGAACGCCTCGATCCTCGTGGCTTGTCGGACATTTCTCACTCGGTATTACGACCGCGACGCGAAAACGTGCGACCGGCGGACGCTTCTAAATGACTGTCCGCCTTCCGTTTGCATCGTCTTTTCCCCTGCCGGGCTGAAGACCGTTCCCATCAGCGGTCTTGCCGGCCGGAATCCTTCGTCATTCCCGGCTTCCTCCCGGTGCATGCCGCCGTCCACGAGCGATAATCCCCCTTCAGGCGACGCTGTGGCATGGTTGTCGCGGTCACGGATGGGGGCAAGAGACCCGTGTTACGGCTTGTTCTGATCGATGGCCTTCACGATGGCTTCGTGAATCGGCTTACCGCTGCCGCGCGGGTTGTTGATCAGGATGGAGAAGGCGTACCACGTTCCGTCCTTCGTTTTCAGGTAGCCGCTTAATGTGCTTACCGCGTTGATGTACCCGCTCTTGGCCAGCACTCGGCCCTTCAGATCCCCCGTGAACCGGTCGTCCAGCGTGCCGTCCACGCCGCCGATCGCAAGGCTGTTCACGTACACCTCGCGCCAGGCGGCGCGGTGGGCGTGGCGCAGAAGCGACACCAGGGCTGATGCGCTGACGGCGTTTTCCCGCGACAGCCCGCAGCCGTCATCCAGCTTGAATTGCTCGGGTTCCGCTCCAGCTCTGCGCAACACCGCCGCGGCCGCCGCCGTGCCGCTGGCCCAGGAACCGCTTTCTCCGCTGGCCGCGTATCCCACCCGCTTGCACAGTGCCTCGGCATAGAGGTTTCGGCTCTCCTTGTTCGCCCGAGCCAGGACCTGGGCAATGGGCGTTTCATGTGCCGCGATGACTGCATACGCTTCGGCCGGTTTCCTGCCCGTCACCAGCGCCCGCACGGTCCGGTCGCGACCTACCTTGCCGGTCACCTTGATCTCCGCCCCGGCCAGCGTTTCGGCCAGGACCGTCGCCGCGAACATCGGCGGATCGTGGATCGTGACCGAGGTCTGCACCGTCTGGTTCACCGGGCAACTGCCGCGCAGCGTGATGCTGTTGCCGCCCGCGGCCCGGTTCAGCCACACCGCGTTCTGGCCTCCGCTGGTGCAGCTGTTGGAGACCTTCACGTAACGTGTCGGGGGAACCAGCGAAAAGCCCGCGGCCGAGCCGGCGGTCCGTCCTCGCACCACCACATCGACGCAGTTGAAGTTCAGGTTCATCCCGCCCACCTGCGCCACGTATCGGCTGGCCTGCTGGTCCGCCGGCCAACGGGGGTGCAGGAAGACCTCGTCAAACACGCTGTCATCCACCAGCACGTTTCCCACGGAGTTCCGGCCCAGTCGCTTGAGTTCTCCGGCCCATTTCTCGAAAACCGTCGTCACGCCCCAGTTCACGCGCTTGAGAAGCTCCAGATCGCCGAAAGTCGGGTCGCCGTCGCCCACGAGGATCAAGTCCTCGCCGCGCCGCACCAGCAGCGTGCGAAAGCGGAAATCCGGGCCCAGCGTTTCCAGCGCCGCCGCTGTCGTCACCAGCTTCATGTTGCTCGCGGGCGTCAGCGGCGTGGCCGCGTTATGCGAAAACACGACCCGGTCCTCATCCGCAGTTGCCCCCAGCCGTGCAACCTGAATACCCACCCTGGCGCCGGTCAACGCCTTGTCGCGCAGGACCTTCTCGATGTCCGATTTCAGGTCGGCGCCGGCCGCACTGACCAGCCCCAGGAGGATCGCCCCGACAACTCCAGACAGATTCGGTTTCATCCCTGAAGCCCGTGTAGGTGGTTTACAGGATAAACACCACCGCCGACACCACGCTCGTCCACAGGCCGGTCTTGTCTCCCTCGGCCGTCTGCACCACCGCGCGGGTCTTGACGATTTCGCCGCTCATCTTGTACTGCTGCTCGCGCTCGTCCCAGGCCTTGTCAGCGTCGAACGGAATGCCCAGCGTGGTCGCCAGCATCGTTGCTGCCAGGTCTTCGCACAGATCCTCCGTGCGCTTTTCAGTCATCCCGAAACCGTGGTGCTCCGCGATGTAGCCGTGGTCGTGGTTCTTGGGGATGGCCAGCCCGATCCCCGAACTGATCAGCCGGTTGGGTTCGTCCGTGGCGGCCTCCGCCAGCACGACGAACGTGATCTGCCCGGGCTTGATCTTGGGTCGGCCCTCCGTTGCGGGAATGATCTTGCACGTGGTGGGAAAGATCGACGAGACGCGCACCAGATTGAGTCTCTCAATCCCCGCGTCGCGCAGCGCCAGTTCAAAACTCATCAGCTTCTGCTGGTGCCGGCCTACGCCCTTGGTGAAGAAGCATTCCTTGGGCACGAAGTCGTCATTATTGATCATCGCCAGTGCATTATACCGCGGCCCACAGGCACGCAAAGCGCCGATGGGCGCACGTATCCGCGTGCCTGCCGTTCACGACTTCTTAGCGCACGGGCTTGCCGGGCAAGGTCATCTTCTGCTACGTTCTTTCCAACATTCTGTCGGAGGTTTCACACGTGGCGACTAGGCTGTCTTCCATCGGCGCGGCGCTGGTTATCCTTCTGGCCGCCGTTCAAATCTCGGCCGCCCAGCCTCTCCAGCGGCTGAAGGTCAGCGACAACAGGCGATTCCTGGTCCGGGAGGACGGTTCGCCTTTCTTCTACCTCGGCGACACCGCATGGGAACTGTTCCATCGCCTCAACCGTGAAGAAGTTGACCGCTATCTTCAGAATCGCGCCCAACGAGGCTTCACGGTCATCCAGGCCGTCATTCTCGCCGAACTCGACGGCCTCAATGATCCCAACCCCTACGGGCAAAAGCCCCTGGTCGATAACGATCCGGCCAAGCCCAACGAGAAATACTTCGAGCACTGCGATTACATCATCGACAAGGCGGCCTCCCTGGGCCTGTTCATCGGGGTGCTTCCCACCTGGGGCGACAAGTACAACAAGAAGTGGGGCGTCGGCCCGGAGATCTTTACGCCCCAGAATGCCGGCTCCTACGGCCAGTGGCTCGGCGCCCGTTACAAGGACAAGCCCAACATCATCTGGATCATGGGTGGCGATCGCCCCATGGACACCGACGTCCACAAGGAGATCATTCGCGCCATGGCCCGCGGCCTGCGCCGGGGCGACGGTGGGACGCACCTGATCACCTTCCATCCTCCCGGCGGGGCCGGGTCATCCCAGTGGTTCCACAACGAGGACTGGCTCGACTTCAACATGCGGCAGAACGGCCACGTGGCCGAATTCACCGGCCATTACGACAAGACCCGCGAAGACTACGACCGCACACCCATCAAACCCGTACTCGACGGCGAACCCATCTACGAGGATCACCCCGTCTCCTTCGACGCCAGGAAACTCGGCCACTCCCTCTCTGCCGATGTTCGCCGTCCGCTCTACTGGGACCTGTTCACCGGAGCGTGCGGGCACACGTATGGCCATCACTCGGTCTGGCAGATGTGGGCGCCGGGCCGAAATCCCATCAACAACCCGCTGATGCCCTGGTACGAGGCCATCGAGCAGCCCGGCGCCGCCCAGATGCAGTTTGGCCGTCGGCTCATCGAGTCCCGCCCGTTCCTCACGCGAATCCCCGATGATTCGGTCATCGTAACCGATCGTGTCGCCACCAGTGTCCCCGGCGCCGGCCGCTACCGCTACGTTGCCACCCGCGACGAATCCGGTTCCTATGCCATGGTCTACGCCCCGGTCGGCCGGGCCTTCTCCGTCAACATGGACAAGATTGCCGGCAAGACCGTCAAAGCCTGGTGGTACAACCCGCGCAACGGCCAGGCGACGGTCATCGGCGAGTTCCCCAACACCGGCCAGCGCCGCTTCCTGCCTCCCGATGCGGGCGAACTGCTTGACTGGGTTCTGGTGCTCGACGACGCTTCGAAGAACTATCCACCGCCCGGGCAGGCGCAGCAGTAGCCGCCAGGCGCGTCTGGTGTCTTTGGCGCATGCACGTTGCCGCGGCAGTCCAGTGCCATCACGCCCCTCCTGCATTTGCCGGATGGAGGTGGATAGCCCGTCGCCGCTGGGCGTCTATCTTGTGGCCGACAGAACCGCCGTCCCCAGGAGCAAATGACCAGCATGTGCCATTGAGCATTTCTTCGGCAATGGAACGCATCGTGGCCGGCGCGGTATTCAGAGGGTGGGCCGGATGTTGCCGCCGCGTTCTCCGGAACAGTCCACCGGTCCGCGTGCCGCGGCAGGGCCTTGCCTCCTGGAGTGGATATGAGAATCAGCACCGCGTTCCCGGCTGTGAGCGTCATTTTCGCCCTCCTGGTCGCCGTGCATGGCGCGGACAATGCCAACCGCATCAAGCCCTGGTCCGAGAACCCCCGCTACTGGCAGTACAAGGGTCGGCCGGTCATGCTGCTGGGCGGCAGCAAGGACGACAACCTGTTCCAGATTCCCGACCTGCGGGAACACCTGGACGAGATGCGCGCCGTCGGCGCCAACTACATCCGCAACACCATGAGCGACCGGCCCGACATGGGCTTTGAGGTCTATCCGTTTCGCCGGCTGCCCGACGGGCGGTACGATCTGGACCAGTGGAACGAGGAGTACTGGCATCGTTTTGAAAACATGCTCCGCTGGACGGCCGAACGTGACATCATCGTTCAGATCGAGGTCTGGGACCGATTCGACTATTCCCGCAACAACTGGGAGCCGCATCCGTACAATCCGAAGAACAACGTCAACTACACCTACGAACAATCCGGTTTCGCGCCCCAGTACCCGGACCACCCCGGGGCCAACCGGCAACCTTTCTTCTTCACCACGCCCCGGCAGCGAAACAACACGGTTGTGCTGCGCTACCAGCAGCGATTCGTGGACAGGATGCTGTCGCACTCGCTCAAGTACGACCATGTGCTCTACTGCATGGACAACGAAACCAGCGCCCAGGAAGCCTGGGGGGCCTTCTGGGCCGAGTATATCCGCCAGAAGGCCACGGCGGCCGGCGTCCAGGTCTGCCTGACCGAGATGTGGGATGCGTGGGACCTGAAGGCCGACGAGCACAAGCGGACCTTTGACCACCCCGAACGCTACGATTTCTGTGATGTCTCTCAAAACAACCAGAAGAAGGGACAGGAGCACTGGGACAACTTCCAGTGAGCTCGCGGGCGCATCGCCGCCCGGCCGCGGCCGCTGAACACCGTCAAGACCTACGGCGCCGACGGCGGCAGATTCGGCGACAACCGCGACGGCTTGGAACGGTGGTGGCGACACGTCATCGGTGGGGCGGCCTCGGCTCGTTTCCACCGCCCCGATTCGGGCCTGGGGCTCTCGGAACCCGCCAAGGCCGCCATCCGGGCCGGGCGAAGACTGGAGTCGCTGGCCAAACCCTGGGAACTGACGCCCGCCAACGAACTGCTCAGCGACCGCTCGGAAAACGAGGCCTACGCCGCCGCCCGCCCCGGCCAGAAGTACGCGGTTTACTTCACCGACGGCGGTTCGGTGGGCCTGGACCTGCGCGATGCCGCCGGAACATTCCAGACGCGCTGGATTGACATCGGCACCGGCGACTGGGGCGGGCAGAACACGATCGAGGGCGGCGTGATCGTCCCTGTCAGCGCCCCGGCCAAGGGCCACTGGGTCGCGGTGCTGTTGCGCTGAATGCAGCCCTCATCTCCGCAGGGCGCCCCACAGGCCGCGCTCCTGCACCAGCACCATCAGTTCCCGCGCCGGCACCAGGTGCCGATAGGCGAACGCCTGCATCATGTCGTCGGCGGGCACGGCCACCTTCACCAGTTCCCGCCCCTGCGACCTGCCCTTGCCCTGGACGGTGAGGCTCAAAACCCGCCCCGACCCGTCCCGCGGACCGTTCAGCGTCAGCTTCGCCTGGTCCTTGTCGGCGGGTATCTTCCCGCTCAGAGAGAACCCCGCCGGCGCATCCTTGAGTGACAGCTCGATCTCCCCGGCATACCCGTCCCGCCGCAAGGCGTACACCGTCAGGCTCGCGCCGCTTCCCGGGCGGATCGTCACGCTGGAAGGGACCACGCGCAGCTCGAAGTCGGGCCGGGGTGCGCTGATCCGCAGGCGATAGGCGTATTCGCTGCCCCCTTTGTTCTGCGTGTCGCCCAGGCAAACAAAGTACGTTCCGTCGGCCGGCAGGCTGAATTGCAGCATCGAGTCCGCGTGGTGCGTCAGCAGGCCGGCGGCCTTGTCCTCGTGGTCGTCATTCAAGGCCAGTTGCCTGCCCGAGTCGTCCGTCAGCGTCAGGACCGAATCGAGGGGAGAATTCAATCGCCGGGCCATGACTTCGGCCACGATCTGGGCGCCCTGCCTGCCTTCGATTCTGTACATGTCCACATCGCCGGGCTGGTCGATCCGTCCGTTGACGATCACCGGCATCGCGACGGCTTGGGCGGCATCCCGCCTGTTGTTTGGCTCCTGTTCCGGTCGCTCGGGCAGGGTGTCCACGGCGAAAGGCGCCTGGTTGGAGATCAGGCCGCCCCTCTCGACGAAGATCGAGCGGAGGCCGGCCCATCTGGCCGATGGCGTCAGCGTGGATACGGGCAGATTCCAGCCCGAAAGCTGCACGGTCGTGCTCGCGTTGGCCGGGCCGCCCAATGGAAAAATGCCCGTGATGTAAGGCAATTCGCCGATGGTGATCCGGTAGACGAAATCCTCGCGGCCGCGATAGATTGCGTCGCGGATTTCCAGTGTGTACTGGCCATCTTCCGGGATGCGGCAATAAAGCACGGGATCGGGGTTGAAGAAGCGGTCGTCGGCGAAGGCGATTTCGCGTCCCTTGGAGTCTCGCAGCGTCAGCACCGCCTGGAACCATCCCGGCACCGCGTCCGCGATGTAGGGAATCAGCGAGCGGGCATTGACGACGGCGACCAACTGCTGGCCCTTGCTGGCGGTGAATCGGGCGCGGTCAACGCCGCCGGGACCGATCTGGCCGTTCACGATGGCCGGAAGCGTGATGCTCATCTCGTTGGCCATCACGCCGGTCGTCGCCTCCCCGGCCCGCGCGGTCGGCTTTTCAGAGAATTCCGGCAGTTGATCCACGTAAAACGGCAGGGGATTGGTCAGCCCCCGCTGACAGGCCAGCCTCAACTCGCGCTGTCCCGGCGGGGCGTCCGGGGTGAGTTTCAGTTGCACCGTGACGCTCTCGGCGATGGCCGGGCTTGAAGGCCGTCGAACAAACGTGGCGAGCTTGGCGCGGACTTCGGCCAGCGCCTTCTCGTCCTCTGCGGTCCAGGTCGGCCGGGTGGCGCTGGTGCCGCGCGATGCGGCCCGCTTTTCCAGCAGTTCCCGCTGCTTGTCCTGGAGCAGTTGAAAGTCGCGAGGATTCAGCGGTTTGACGTGCTCAACGATACTGGCGGTCACGCCGGTGCCCGAGACATAGGCCTTGGAAACGCCGTCCAGGTACTGCCCCCCGAGCGTGATTTCGACCGTGCTGCCCTGCCTTCCGCCGGCCGGGTAGACGAAGCCGATGCGCGGCGTGTTCTGCTGCTGGGCCGGCAGGGAGGCCGCCGTGAAAAGGATGCACAGGAACGAAAGCGCCAGGTGGCTTCGCATCACAGGATCTCCGTCAGTCGCCCGCCCATGGGCAATCCATCCTCATTTGACGGCGTGGCGCGAACCGGCTTGCCCTGCGGATGGGGCAGCTTCGCCGCCGGATCGATCCCCAGCAGTTCATACATGCCGGCGATCAGGTCCCAGGGATAGATCGGCCGATCCTTTACTGTCTCGCCCTTTGCATCCGACGCTCCCACGACGCGGCCGCCCCGGAATCCGCCGCCGGCCACGACCGCCGAGAATACCGCGCCGTAATGCCCCCGTCCGCCGTTCCATGGCGCTTCCCACTGCACCTTCGGCGTCCGGCCGAACTCTCCGCTCCACCACACGATCGTGCTGTCCAGCAGTCCCCGCTCCGACAGGTCGCGCAGCAGCGTGGCCATCGCCCGGTCCATCTGCGGCAGCTTTTGCCGCATCGTCTGGAAGTGCTGCTTGTGCGTGTCCCACCCCTTGTAATTGATCGTGACGTACGGCACGCCCCGTTCCACCAGGCGCCTGGCCATCAGGCACGACTGCCCGAACGTGTTCTTCCCGTACTGTTCCCGCAACTCGTCCTTTTCCTGCGACAGGTCGAAAACCTTCGCGCCGTCTCCCAGGATCAACTCGTACGCCTGCCGCTCGCATTGCGCATCGGCCTCCAGGCGCGGGTCCCCCTTCATCGCCTTTTCCAGCGTGTCAAGCTTCTCCAGCAGTTCCCGCCGATCCTTCTGCCGCTGGTCCAAGATCCCCTGCGCCACCACTCCCTCCACCACGAACCGCGACTGTCCCGGATCGCCTCCCGTGGCAAACGGCTTGTATCGCGATCCCAGGAATCCCACCTCCGAGAACCGCCCCTGGAGCTCGGTCAACACGACGTACGGCGGAATCAGGCCCTTGTATCCCGCGTCGTACCCCTTGAACAGCGACACCACCGCCCCCACCGACGGATAGACCAGGCCATCTCCCGGCTTGCGGCCGGTCTGCACGATGTAGGCCGCCGTCTCGTGGCCGTTGTTCCCGTGCGTCATGCTCCGCAGGATCGAGAACTTGTCCGCCTGCTTGGCCAGTTCCGGCAGCAACTCCCCGATCTGCACGCCGTCCGCCTTTGTCGCGATGGCCCTGTTCAGCGGCCCCGTGTAATCCGACCCCGCATCGGGCTTGGGGTCAAAGGTGTCGATGTGGCAAGGCCCGCCCCACATCCAGATCTGGATTACCGACCTGGCCCTGGCCTTGGGTACGGGCGCGGCGGCCAGGGCGGGCAGCGTATCCTGGCCCGCCGCCATCAACCCCGCTGCGCCGATGATCCCGCGACGGACCGCTTCGCGTCTTGAAATCATGACTGCCTCCGCACATCTTGTCACGGGCGTCCGGCCCGCGTCATCTTCGTAGCACGGACATCTCGCCCGCGCCGTTTTCGTAGCACGGGCGTCTCGCCCGTGCCGTTTTCGTAGCACGGGCGTCTCGCCCGTGCCCCCTCAACCATTCATCTCCATCACGCCTTCAATCCAGGCACCACCATCCGCGCATCCATCATCTGCCCGCCGGAAACGTTCATCGCCCGCAGCTTGAGTTCTCGCCGACCGGCGGTTTCATCGCCGCTCGTCGCCGCAACGGAAGACTCGAAAACCTCATGCTCAATGCCTGTACAAAAACTCCGCGCTGTTGAACAACGCCCAGACCAGGTCCACCATCGCCTCGCGCCCGCGACCCTCGTACTGCCGAACGTAGGACCCGATCGTCATCAGTTCCTCCCCCGTGGGATATCGCGACAGGATCGTCAGGTAGATCGCATCGATCGCCTCCCGCCCGCGCCTGGCCTGCAGCATCGCACCCAGTTTCGCGCTGTTCTCGATCTTCCGCTGGATGTGGCTCGAGTTCAGCATGTGCAGCCGCTGCGATGCCGTGGGGCGGTTGTTCCGCTCGCCCTCCAGCCCCGTGTCCCGTGCAGGCCGGCCAAACAGCTCCAGGAACGAACTGGTGATGCTTCCGTCGGCCAGTGCAATCGAACGATGATCTGCCGGTATGAACGTGAACGGCTCGGGGATCGCGCTGCTGTAGCGTTCGGTCGATCCCGTGATCTGGTTCAGCGCATCGATCAGCACTTCCGCCTCCAGGCGTCGCAGCGGGTACACCGCGAAGTTGGCCTCCGCCTTCTCCCGATCCGCCCGCGGAATCGACGCCTGCTGGTATGTCCGCGAGTTGAGAATCAGCCGATACAACTGCCTGAGGTCATATCCGCTCTTGAACAGTTCCCGCTCCAGCAACGCCAGCAGTTCCGGGTTCACCGGCGGATTGTCGGGCCGGATGTCGTCCGGCTCGTGGATGATCCCCCGTCCCAGGAGCCACGACCAGACGCGGTTGGCGATGTTTCTCGCAAACCAGGGGTTCTTTCCGTCAATCAGCCAGTCCGCGAAGACCTCCCGCGGGTCTCGATCCGCTTCCAGCCGCACTCGCCGACCGTCCGGAAACGTCGCGCTTTCCGGCCCGGCCTTGCTCCGGTCAAAAAAGACGATCTCCTCTTTCCATTCCCCCGTCGCCTTGTATCCCACCCGCGAAAAGAAACTCGCCATCCCGTCCCGCTTTTCCTTCGGCCAGGTCTCCGTCCGTGTCCCCATGAACGTCAGCGCCACCGCCTGCGCCAGGCCCTCGGGCGTCTTGCTCTGCACCGCTCGATAAAAGTTCACCGGCGGGTCGCGGAAATTGCTTCCGCTGGCGGTCAGCATTTCCCTCACGAACCGGTCATATGGCTTGTTCTCCCGGATCGACGAGCAAATCCACCGGTGATAGGCCTGCACCGCGTTCGGCCAAAGATTGATCGGGAACTCGGCCTTCACCCGCAGCAGGTCGCACCACTTCATCGCCCAGTAATCGGCGAACTCCTCCCTGGACAGCAGCTTGTCGATCAGCGCGCTGCGCTTGTTGAACGACCGGTCGGCCAGGAATGCCTGCACCTCCTGCGCTGTTGGAAGGGTCCCGATCACGTCCAGGTAAACGCGCCGGACGAAGACCGCATCCGAACAGACCGCCGCCGGTTCAATTCCCAGTTCCGCCAGGCGCGCCTTGACCGCCTTGTCCACCGCGTTATCCGGAACCAGCACCGCATGCGTCTCGAATGGCGTGTCCGCCGGGCGGGTCGTCGGGCGCATCGTCAGCGCCTCCCGGCGCGCCGCTCCCCCCGTCGCCAGCGCCAACACGAGAATGAGCATCTCTTTGCGCATGGGGGTTCCCGATTCTACCAGCATTACCGGCAAGCGGCGCACTGGTTGCCGACTGTTATCGGCATCCGCCTGCACTCTGATAACGAGCCAGCCCGGGTATTCGTTTGTATGTTCGGCAACACCCGCCGCCGGCTTCTGCCCTGGCGGCCGTTTCCGGGCGGGAAATGGGGCGTCGTCCGCCCTGTGCGACGGAAGACCGAGGCGGGGGATAGACCGGATCAGGGATTGAGCAGGGCGGTACCAACGGACCAGGCGCCGGGAGAGGAGCCGAAGAAAGCCTCAGGCTTGCGCCCGGTCTTCTGCTCATATTCCCTCATGATCGACTCAACGGCAGCCGTGGATTTCTCCGAGGCATCCGCCAGCACGGCAATCGACCCGCCCGAGCCACCGCCGGTGATCTTGGCCCCATACAGGCCGGCCTTCTCATTTCGGCGGCAAAGGTCCACCAGCAGGTCGCACTCGGGCGCCCCCAGCAGAGCGTTATTGGTATAGGACTCGTGGGAGGCGTACATGAGATGGCCGGCCTTGTCCATCAGCAGGCCTTGTTCGCGCGTGCCGTGGGCGTACTGGTGAGCCTGCTCCATGAACTGGACAAACTGTCGCACGCGCCGGGCCTCCAAGACGTGATGGTCGGTGGCGGCCTGCACGTGGTATTCCATTTCGGGATGCACCGTCGTGGCCTTGTCGATGGTGGGTCCGTACCGCTCGAGGAAATCCAGCCCCCTGATTCTGGCAGGCAGATGCGGGCGGAAAAGCGATTTGTAGTCGTCGGCGTCCAGATTGGCCAGGTACCCGTTCATGGGGTCGCCGGCCAGCTCTTTGCCGCTCCGCTGGCCGAACTCTTTCATGAGTTGAAGGATGATTGTGTGGCCCATGAAGGCGGCGCATCGCGTCTTGCCATAGTGGCCGCCGCCGACGGAGTGGCGGACGTTGGAGTTGATGCCCAGGACGCGCATTCCGGGCGGCAGGCAGAGAGTTCCCTGAAGCTCGTGGGGCTGGCAGAGGAGCTTCAGCAGGGCGTTCTCCTGACCGGCCGTGCTGGTGACCTGATCCATGATGCCGCAGGGGGCGCCGACGATGCGGTTTTCAACCTGCTGACACAGGGCCGAAAGGGTCAGCGGATCGAGGGATTCCGCATTGCCGCGGAGGGAGAAGTGGTCGGCCAGAGCCATCATGGTGGCGACTTCGATGGCCGCCGAAGATGAGACGCCCGCGCCCAGGGGGACGGTGCTGTAGAGGGCGAGGTTCAGCCCGGCGACGGCCGGGTCCAAAAGGTTAATGTATCCTTTCTCGTGGAGGACAAAGAGGCAGCCGGCCAGATAACCGGCCCACTTGCGGCCCGGTTCGGCGAACTCGCGGCGGAGGGCATCGGCGGAATTGGCGGCGAGTGCTTCGAGGGGAATGCGGAGGGTGAAGGGCTGGTGTTCGTCGAGGAGGTTGAACGAAAAAACCTGCAACTGGCGGTCGTCGCGGGGTTGAAGGGCAACGGCGGCAGCGCGGTCGAGGGTGGCTTCACAGACCAGGCCGCCCGTGTAGTCGATGATGCCGCCGATCACATCGAGTCGACCCGGCGCGCGGGAGACGCGGACGGGACGGGCAAAGTCGAAGTCGGCTGCGAGTTCCGCCCTGAGGCGGCGAATGAGTGTGGGGACCGGCTCAAGGTTGAGCGGGCTGAGTTGCAGGCTGGGTTGTGGGGACAACTTTTTCCTCCTGTGCGGGCAGGACAACGCGGTCATCGAATCGCTCCCCGGTGCTGGATCGGAAGGAAGCGGTCAGGACATAGTTGCGGGTCGTCTGAATGCTGGGGTAGGCCAGTTGGAACGTGTAGGTCCGGCTGGTGCGGTTCCAGCGGGCCTCCTGCTCCTGGCGTGTGAGCATGGAGCCGATCCAGGGGTTCACGACGCGCGGGCCCCGGGGATCGGGGTTAGCCTTGCGGTATTCGAAAAGCTCGAACATCACGGTCCCGGCGGCCTTGGTGGGATCGCCAAACTGGTCCTGGAATTCGAGAAGCGCCTCGACACCGTCGGGCGTGCCGTCATTATTGAAATCACGGACCTGTGTGAAGATGGGATGGATGCGCATGGCGGTGGGTCCGAAGAGGGCGTCCTGATTGATGTTCGGCTCGTCGAGATTGGGTTGGGCACAGCCGACGACGGAGAGAATCAGGGCCAGCAGAGCGATGGGGGTGAGCCGCATGGGGCAGGAGTGTATTGAGGAGGGCGTGGGGACGCAAGGATCGGGAGTCCCGGGAGTCATGGCAGGTGTCGTGCGTGTCTGGACGGGGGACGGTCCGATAAACCGAAAAGCTTGTCTATTTTGGTGGGTGAACTGTTGACAAGGCAAAGAAGAGAGCGATAGTTAGGTGAAACTGGGAGTTCTGGTTAAAGGGCACTGAGGCTGAGGGTTGTGCATATCTGTGTGGGCTCGTGAATCGTCGGCGCGGTGTCCCAAGGGTCAAGAGGCGTGGGTTGCTGGTCGGTGGACGCGTAAGACAGAGCCCCAAGGCAGGAGCGCGGAGCCGGTCGGTGCCCGGAACGAAACACTTCACTATGAACAAGAGACCGACTCAGGCGCAGGCGCGCACGGCGAGACGGAACGGTTCCCTGACACAAGCGGCGAGGCTGGGTTTGGCGAGTCTCGCAGTGGTACTGCCCCTGATGGGCGAAGGGCGGGGGGCATGGGCTGCCGAAACGCCTGCGGTGATGCCGACTGAGCCGGCGCTGCCGAATGCGGATGCCAAGGACGGTCCGGCATACACCGTGACGGAGTTTGTGATTTCCTATGCGTATCCGCGCGAGGGGCTGCCGCCGATCGAGTCGATCCAGGATCTCCAGGTCGAGCTGGGCCGCGTCGCCGACGGATTGGTGCAGTGGCGGGAGGGACTTCCCAAGGTTCGATTCCGCCTGGCGGATGCTGGCAAGCAGCCGTGGGACAAATACTATCTGTCCTCGCTGCTGGCGATCGACGCGCAGATCACGCAGTACATCAACGGCCAGGGGCTGGTCGGGGTGTTTGTCGGGCAGGATCACCGTGACATCAACCCGATGGACGGCAAGGATTTGCGCGGCGATCGCAAGTCCATGAAGATCCAGATCGTGGTCGGGGCGGTGAAGGAAGTGCGGACGATCGGTGCCGGGGACCGGGTGAAGGCCGGCGAGCGGATCAACAATCCCGCGCACACGCCGATCAAGGAAGGGTCGCCTGTGCAGCCTGCGGGGGAGGGAACGCCCGGCCAGGCGAGCCTGCTGAAGAAGGATGCCCTCGACGAGTACGTTTACCGGCTGAACCGTCATCCGGGGCGGCGCGTGGATGTGGCCTTGGCGGCGGCGCAGGAGCCGGGCGGGGTGGCGCTGGACTACCTGGTGTCCGAGTCCAAGCCGTGGACGGTGTACGCGCAGGTGTCGAACACCGGGACGGAGCAGACCAGCGAGTGGCGGGAGCGCGTCGGCTTTGTACACAATAATCTGACAAATCACGACGACATTTTCAGCTTCGACTTCGTGACCGCCGCCTTTGACGAGTCCAACGCGGTGCTGGCCTCGTACGAGGCGCCGCTGTTCAAGGCCGAGCGGCTGCGGTGGAAAGTCTATGGAACGTGGAGCGAGTTCACGGCGTCGGATATTGGTCGGGCGGGTCAGGATTTCGACGGCGAGGAATATGCTCTGGGCGGCGAGCTGATCGCGAACATTTTCCAGAAGCGTGAGTTGTTCGTGGACCTGGTCGGCGGGCTGCGGTTCAAGAACATCCAGACGAGCAACTCGACGGATCAGGAAGGCCAGACGGATCTCTGGGAGCCCTATGTGGGGCTTCGGCTGGACCGGATGACGGAGAAGGCGTCGACGACCGCGGGCCTGACGCTGGTCTACGCGAACGCAACGGACTACAGCACGACGCAGTCGGGTGTGTCCTCGGACAAGCTCGACGGGCTGGGCCGGGTTGACATCGACGACGAGTACTGGCTGCTGCAGGCGGACGTAACGCAGTCGATCTTCCTGGAGCCGCTGCTGCGGAAGAACTACACGACGCTGGCGCACGAACTGTTGCTGAGGGGTCGTTGGCAGCACGCGTTCGGGTATCGGGTGGTGCCGCAGGAGCAGGATGTTCTGGGCGGTTTGTACACGGTTCGCGGGTATGACGATTCGCTGGTGTCGGGCGACAACCTGGTGGCGGGGACGATCGAGTACCGCTGGCACATCCCGCGGTCGTTCAAGGTCAACCCGGATCCCAGCGCCAAGGTGTTTGGTCAGCCCTTCCGGTGGGCGCCGCAGCAGCCCTACGGCCGACCGGACTGGGACCTGATCCTCAAGGGCTTCTTCGACGCCGGGCACGTGTCGTCCAACGACAAGCCGAGCTTCGAGGATGACTACACGATGATGAGCGTGGGCGTGGGCATTGAATTCCAGTTCAAACAGAACCTGACGCTGCGGCTGGATTACGGCGTGGCACTGCGGGACGTGCATGACCAGGCGGGAGACCAGGACGTGGAATCCGGGGACTCGCGGCTGCACGTGGTGTTCACGGTCATGTACTGATCTGATTGCTCAGTGGGAAAGGGGGCCCTGGACAAGTGAATCGGTGCGTGTGTGGCCGACCGGGCCGCACGGCGCAGGTCGGTAATTGGGACAACAAAAGCTGTGGAGGCTTTCATGGCGTTGCGCGATACATCAAAGGCGAATGGAAGGCAGGGGCGGCGGTCGCAGGCCGCGCGGATGGCGCTGGCAACGGCGGCGGCACTGGCTGTCTCGGCGATACACGGGGGCCAGGCTTGGGCCAAGGGGCAGATCAAGGTGGAGAAAGTCCAGGGGTCGGCGACGGTCCGCGAGCGGGGGAACACGACCTTCATCCGCGCGGCGGACCGGACGATCATCGACTACAGCCTGTTCAACGTGCCCAAGGGCAGCTCGGTGAAGTTCATTCAGCCGTCGCGCAGTGCCAGCGTTCTGAACCGGATCAACAGCAAGGAGCCGTCGCGGATCGACGGCCGGATGTCGGCCAACGGCACGGTCTATTTCGTGAACCCGGCCGGGGTGATTTTCGGGCCGGACAGCATCATCAACGTGGCGGCGCTGTACGCGGCCGGGGGAAACATCAGCGACGCGGATTTCCGGGCGGGCGAAAACCGTTTCACGGCGAGCGGTCGGGTGGTCAATCAGGGCCGGATTAACGCGGCGAACGTTGCGATGGTGGGCAACCAGGTGATCAACACCGGGGCGATCGTCGGCGGCGAGAACGTGGTGGCGGTGGCGTCGGGCGGGGAGGTGTACCTGACGCAGCAGGGCGGGAACATCCTTGTGAAGGTGTCGGAGCCCGCCGCGGGTCCAATCGCGGCGCCCGGCGGGGCGGCCATCGAGAACTCGGGGGCCATCGCCGCCGGCGGCGCGGTGCAGATGATCGGCGCGGGGGACATGTTCTCGGTGGCGCTGCGGAACAGCGGCGTGGTCCGTTCGCCGCAGATCACGATGGATGCCGGAAGGGGGCTGGCGCAGGTCGGCGGCAGAATCGACGCTTCCGGCCGCGGCGAGCAGAAGCCCGCCGGTTCGGTGGCGGTTCTGGGCGGGGACATCGAGGTGAGGGGCGCGCAGATCGACGCGTCGGGAAGTTTCGGCGGTGGACAGGTGAACATCGGCGGCAGTTTTCAGGGCAAGGGACCGCTGCCCAATGCGGAGAACGTGACGGTGGATGCCCGCACGCGCATTTCCGCCGACGCTCAGGCGCGGGGCGACGGCGGCAATGTCGTGGTCTGGTCGGACGGGAAGACGGATTTCGCGGGTCGAATCAGCGCCCGGGGCGGATCGGCGGGCGGAAACGGCGGCTCTGCCGAGGTCTCCGGCAAGGAACTGAGCTACACCGGCCAGGCGGATCTGCGCGCTCCAAGGGGCCAGACGGGCACGCTGCTGCTGGACCCGGACGCGGTGATCATCGATACGACCGACATCGGGGGCGAGCCGAAGCACATCGCGGCCAGTACGCTTGTGACGCAGCTTGATTCGGCGAACGTGACGGTGCAGGCCAATGTCTCGGTGACGGTGGATGAGCCGGTGGACGCGTCGGCCAATGCCAACGCCAACAACCTCACGATTGACGCGCCGACGATCAACCTGAACGATCCGATCACGCTCAAGGCCGGGGCGAGCCTGCTGGGTGCGGCGGGGAACGCGACGGTGAACGTGGGCGCCTCGGGGCGCATCCAGAACGGCATCGACGTGGCGGCCTCGGGGGCGACGGTGAACGTGGCGGCGGGGACCTATGCCGAGGAACTGAACATCGCCAAGACGCTGACGCTCAACGGGGCCAACGCGGGCGTGGCGGGCAACGCGGCGCGCGGGCCGGAGAGCGTCATCATCACGACGAACAACGGCATCACGGCGGCGGCCGACGGCGTGACGATCGACGGGTTCACGATCAGGGACAACGCGGTGGGGGCGGGCATAACGCTTTCGCCGGCGTTTTCCGGTTACACGGTCCAGAACAACATCATCACCAACAACGTCTTCGGGCTGAACCTGGGCAGCGACGGGACGACGCTGACGAAGGTCGTGAAGAACAAGTTCGACTCGAACAACAACACGCCGGGCGGCGGGGCCAGCGGGGACGCGATCTACACCGACACCGGCGCCAGGAAGGTCCTGATCGATGACAATACCTTCACGGGACACGACACGGCGGCGATGGTCTTCGCCGGGCTGTTGGGCACGCAGGACGACATCACCGTGTCCAACAACACGTTCACGCTGGACAACTCGGTGGTGTTCGTGAACGCGACGAACGTGGCGATCACGGGGAATACGTTCGACCAGTCGCAGGGCTCGGCGATTTACCTGGGCGGGGGCAACGCGACGGTGACGATCCAGCACAACGACATCAAGGACGGAGTCTCCAACGGCATCAAGATCGTGGACGGCGAGTTCGGCAATTTCGGGGTGAACACCGCCGTCAGCATCGCCAACAATTTCATCGACGGCAACGACGTGGGAATCCTCGTGGCGGCCGGCGGCATCGGCGCACCGATGACGATCACGTCAAACCACATCGCCAACAACACGACATTCGGCGTCAAGAACGATTCGGGCCAGGTCGTGACGGCGACGGGGCAGTGGTGGGGCAGCGTCAACGGCCCGGCCCACGCGAGCAACACGTACAACCTGGGTTCGCAGGGCAACGCGGTGAGCGATGACGTGATCTTCGTGCCCTGGCTGAACGGCGGCGGGTCGAGCACGGCCAGCCCGGGGTTCACCCCCACCGGCGCCGCCTTTGCGCCCGTGACGCTGGGCGCGGGCAGCTTTGCCAGCATCCAGGCGGCCATCAACGCGGCGGTGGACGGGGACACGATCAACCTCGCGGGCGGGACATACACCGAGACGCTGAGCAACGCCGCGGATATCACGCTGGCGTTCGGGGGCGATGCGATCCTGGCGGCGACGGCGGGGACGCTGAGCCTGGGCGATCACCTGACGCTGACCAGCACGGGCAGCCTCACGATCAACGATGATGTGAACGCCGGCACGTTTGACCTGGTGGTGGACACGCTGACGACCTCGGGCGGGGCGGTGAACATCAACGGCAAGATCACCGGTGCGGCCGGCAGCACGGTCACCATCAAGGGGGCCGGCGCGGTGACGCTGGCGGCGGCGGTCGATCCGCCGGACACGCTGGACATCAGCTCCAACGACGACGTGGTGATCAGCGCCGCCCAGCAGGCCAACGATCTGATCAACGTGGCCGCGGGCCTGGACGGCACCGGAAGCGTGCAGATCACGGTCGGCGGCAGCCTGGAAGTTCTCAATGTGGGCAGCGACATCACCATCGCGGCCGGTGCGACGGCCGGGAATGTCACGCTGGGTGGCGGGAACGTGACCGCAATCGACCAGGTGGCGATGACTGCCGCAGGCGGCTCGATCAACCGGACGACGGGCGATGTGATCGGCGCAGGCGTGGCATTGTCGGCCAAGAGTGGCATCGGCGACACGGGCGCCATCTCGCTGCAGGCGGCAGCGATTTCAGCCGTGACGACCGACGGGAACATCGCCATCAACAACAGCCTTGCGACGGCGGTGGCGGTCAGCAACCTTGCCACGGGCACCGGGAATATCAGCTTCAGCCAGAGCGGCGGCGGGGATGTGACGTTTACGGCGGCCACCGCAACCACCGGCTCGGTGACTGTCGACGTGGCGGGCGCCAATCTGTCTGTGGCCGGGATCTCGGCGGGCGGGGTTGCGGGAGTGGTGACGCTCTCGGCGCCGGCGGGTTTCGTCCGCAGCGCGACGGTGGATGGAACCGCGGATGCATCGGGCGCGACGGTAACGATCACCGCGACGACGGTGGGCCAGAACGCGGCCAACCCGCTGGAAGTCAACGCGACAACGCTCAATGCCGGCGCCTCAGGCGACATCTTTGTGCTGGACACGGCCGGGGGCGTGACGGCGGGGCTGGTGAACTCGACGGGCGGGAATGTGAATCTCAAGGCGCTGAACGGGAGCATGACGAGCGATGACGATCCCGCGGAGGATGTTGTGGGCGCGACGATCACGCTGGAAGTGACGGGGGCGGGCAGCACGATCGGCGTGAGCGGCGCCAGTCCGCTGCTGGTCAACGCCACGACGCTGAACGCGGTGACGAACAAGGCGGCGGGCGACAGTGTGTTTGTTCGCGACACGTCCGGCGGCGTGCAGATCGGGCTGGTGGACGCCGGCGCCGGGGATGTCGTGCTGACGGCGTCGGCCGGGTCCGTGCGAAGCGCCGCGGTGAACGGTACGGCGGACGTGATCGGCGCGACGGTGACGCTGGCGGGGACTTCTCTGGGGCTCAACGCGGCCAACCCGCTGGAGATCAACGCGACAACGCTGAACGCGGCCACATCGGGCGACATCTTCATCGCTGACACGGCCGGCGGGCTGGCGGTGAGCCTGGTGAACTCGGCAACGGGCAACGTGAACCTGACGGCGATCAACGGCAATCTGACCAGCGCGGTGGTGGACGGCACGCCGGACATCAACGGGGCGGTGGTGTCGCTTGCGGTGACGGGGGCGGCGAGCACGATCGGCCTGAACGCGGCCAACCCGCTTGAAGTGAACGCGACGACCGTGAACATCTCGACCGACGGCGGCGCGGCATGGGTTGGCAACGCCACGGGGATCACGCTGGGTCCGATCAACGTCGGTGCGGGCATCAACGTGGACGTGAGCAATCCGCTGGGCCCGCTGAGCACCGGCGGAACGATCACCGCGGCCGGGGGGAGCATCACCCTGTTTGCCAACGGTCTGCTGACGCTCGGGCACAATCTGAGCAGTGGCGGCGGGGCGATCAGCCTGACGGGCACGGGCGTGACACAGAGCGCGGGAACGGTGGACGCCGGCGCGGGCACGATCCTGATCGATGGGAACGACGGCGCGATCGACTTGGGCGCCGGGACGCTGACGACGACCAATGCCACGGCGGCGGCGATCCGGATCATTGATGGAACGACTGCGGTGCTGGGCACGACGACCGCGGCGGCGGGCCGCGTGGTGCTGGGCGAAGCCGGCGTGAACAATCTGTCGGGCGCGGTCACGCAGAATGGCGGGACGGCGATCACGGCCAGTGAACTGGCTATCGAGGGCGGCGGCGCGGTGACCCTGGGCAACGCCAACGCCATCACCACGCTGCTGGGTGTGACGCGCGGCGGGGCGTTCACGCTGGCGGATGGCGGCGGTCTGACGGTGACCGGTCCGATCACGGGCGGCACCACCAGCAACCCCGTGGACATTGCCACGACGGGCGGGGCGCTGACGATCAACGGGGCCGTCACCGGCAACGGCGTGTCGCTGGCCGGCGACGGCATCAGCCTGGGCGCGATGGTTAACGCCGGGGCCGGGACCCTTGTGCTGACCGCCGGCGCCAATCCGATTACGCAGACGGTGGAACTGGCCGGCGGGACGCTGAACGTGGTCAGCGCATCGACAGTGACGCTCAATGATCCGGACAACGCCGTCGGGACGCTGTCGGCCGTGTCCGCTGGCGTATTCGTGTTTACGAACTCCACCGGCTTTGCCAGCAACGGCGTGGACAGCGGCGGAAACAACATCACCCTGACCGCGGGCGGGACGATTGCCCAGGGCGGCGGCGTGATCAATGCCGGCGCGGCGACGGTCGAGTTGATCACGACGGCCGGCGATGTGGGCTCGGCGGCCACCTCGCTGCGGACGACCTCCGGTACGCTCGATGTGGACGCGGTGGCAGGGGGCATTTACGTGCATGACACCGGCAGCCCGAATCTCCTGGTGGGCAATACGGTCAGCGATGATCTTCGCGTGGCGGCCGATGGAACGCTGACCCTCCCGGCGCACGGGATCACGTCAACGGCGGGGTTCATCGACCTGTCAAGCCTGGGCGGGCCGCTGGCGACCGCCGGCGACCTGGGCACCAACAACCAGCCAATCACGTTGACCGCGGGTGGCGGCCTGCTGACGGCGGGTCACAATCTGAACAGCAACGGCGGCGCGATCACCCTCAACGGCATCGGCGTGACCCAGAGCGTGGGAACGGCCAACGCCGGCGCGGGCGCGATCCTGGTGGACGGTGGATCGGGCGCAGTTGACCTCAGCGCGGGTACGCTGACCGGCAATGGCGGGATCACGATCCGGGACGCGACGGCGGTCGTCCTGGGGCAGACCAACACGACCGGAACGCTGATCCTTGGCACAGCGGGGCAGCAAATCACCGGCGACGTCAGCCAGGGGGCCGGCGATCTGGCCGTGGGGACGGTGGCGGCCGATACGACTGGAGCGATCGACCTGAGCGTGGCGACCAACCAGATCGCCGTGCTGGGCACGATCAGCCGGGGCGGCGCGCTGACGGTGCGCGATTCCAGTGGCGGGTTGACGGTCGGCGGCGCGATCACGGGCGGCGCGATCGGCAACCCGGTGGACATCCAGACGTCGGGCCTGCTGACGGTCAACGGCAGTATTTCGACCAGCGGCGCCAACAACATTACGCTTGTCGGCCTGGGGTACACGCAGAGCGCGGCGGCGGCGGTCAACGCGGGGGCTGGACAGATCCTCATCGACGGCAACGGCGGCAACGTGAGAACCGGACCGCTGACCACGACCAGCGCCAGCGCCACGGCGGTGAAGATCATCGCCACGTCGGCGCTGGACATCGACGGCGCGATCACGGCGGGATCGGGCGGCGTGGTGCTGGGCGAGGGCGCGGCGACCGACCGCGTGGTCGGCGCGCTCAACCAGAGCGCCGGGATCACGGCAGACAGCCTGACGATCGCCGCGGCCAACATTGTGAAACTGGACGAGACCACTAATGACGTGAACAGCATCACCGGCGTCAGCGCCGGGGCGTTCGAGTTCACCGATGCCAACGGATTCACCGCCGACGCGATCAACAGCGGGAATTCGACGATCGTGCTGATCGGCGGCGGGAACATCGTGCTGGGCACGGGCGCGGTCGATGCGGGATCGGCGACCGTCAGCATCACGGCCAACAACGGCAGCATCACGGGCGGGGCGGCCGACGCGGTGGCCGACGTGATCGGCGGCACGGTCAACCTGAACGTGAGCGGCGAGGGCAACACCATCGGGGTGGACGAACTGACGCCGCTGGAGATCAACGCCACGACGCTCAACGGCAGCACGGGCAAGGCCGCGGGCGACAACATGTTCATTCTCGACACGGCCGGCGGGGTGGCGGTGGGCCTGCTGGATGCCGGCGCGGGCGACATCTGGCTCAAGGCCGCAAACGGAAGCGTGACCAGCGCCGCGGGCGACGCGGGAACGGCGGACATCGTCGCCGGGACCCTGGACGTGCATGTGACCGGCGCGGGCAACACCATCGGGACGGCGGGCCTGCCCCTGGAGATCAACGCCGCGACGCTCAACGCCTCGACGGACAAGACGGTGGGCGCAAACGTGTTCGTCACGGACACGGCGGGCGGATTGCAGATCGGCCTGGTGGACGCCGGGGCCGCCAACGTCACGCTGACGGCGACAGGCGGGGCGATTGAAAGCGAGGCCGGCGATCCGGGCACGGCGGACATCGTGGGCGCCACGGTGACGCTGACGGCGGCCTCGATCGGAACGTCGCCGGCCAATCGCCTGGAGATCAACGCCGAGACTCTCAGCGGCAACGCCACGTCCGGCAGCGCCTTCGTCCAGGATATGTCGGGCGGGCTGGCTCTGGCCTTGCTGTCGGCGACGGCGGACATCGACCTGCTGGTCACCAACGGCAGCCTGACCAGCCTTGCGGGCGATCCCAACGTTTCGGATTTGACGGGCAATACGGTGACGCTGGAGGTGACGGGGGCGACCAGCACCATCGGCCAGAGCACGGCTGCGCCTCTCGAGATCAACGCCCAGACGCTGTCGGCCAGGACAGCCGGGGTCGCGGGCGCGGATATTTTCATCGTCGATCTGGCTTCGGGGGTGAGGGTGGGCAGCGTGAACGCCGGGGCGGGGAACGTCTGGCTCAAGATCAGCGGCGGCGCGCTGGAGAGCGCGACGGTGGACGGCACGGCGGACATCGTGGGTTCCGAGATCACGCTGCTGGGCAGCGGCACGCTGGACAAGCTGGGCACCAGCGCCATCGCGCCCCTGGAGATCGACGCCAGCACGCTCAGCGCGACGGCCGGGGTCGGCGCCAGCGCCTTCCTGCGGAATACGTCGGGGGACCTGACGGTGAAGTCCGTGACGGCGACCAGCGGCGACGTGTTCCTGCAGGTGGTCAACGGCACGGTCAAGTCGTTGGATTCGACCGGGGCGGCGGAAGTGACCGGGAGCAACGTGACGCTGGACGTGAGCGGCGCGGGCAAGACGATCGGCGAGAGCGAGTCCAAGCCGCTGCAGGTCAGCGCGGTGCAGATCGACGCCAGGACTTCGGGCGGCGCCAATGACCATATCTTCATCCAGGAGACAGCGGCGGGATTCAAGGCCGGCGCAATCGACGCGGGAGGCGGCGACGTGTTCCTGACGGCGATCGGCGGATCGATCACCGAGGACGGCACGGCCGGCACGCGCATCGTGGGCGACCGGGTGGTCCTGAAGGTGGATGCGACGATGGGGGTGGGCACGTCGGCGGCGCCGGTGGGGACCAACGCGCGGACGCTGGAGATCACGACCGGCACGGGCGGGGCGTTCGTGGCCGAGCAGAATGGCGTGACGATCACGAGCATCGTCAGCACGGGCGATGTGCGGGTGGCCGCGGCAACGGGCGACATGAAGGTCAAGAGCATCATCGCGACGGACAAGGCCGTGACATTGACGGCCGGCGGCGGAAGCATCCTCACCGAGAACAACGGCGGAAGCGCGAACGTTTCGGCCAAGACGGGCAACTTCACAGCGGCGACGGGAATTGACCTGCTGACGGCGATCGAGTCGCTGACGGCGAAGGTGACCGGCGCCGGAACGCTCAAGGTGGTGGACGACAACGCGCTGACGGTGACCTCGGCCGAGGCCAACGGCGGCGTGACGATCGAGACACGCTCGGGTGACCTGACGATCAAGGACGTGCTGGCGGCGGGCGGGACGGCCGGCCTGACGGCCACCGCCGGATCGGTGCTCGACGACGGCTCGGACGGCACGGTGATCGAGGCCGCGACGGTGAACCTCACCTCTGGAGGCGCCGGCGCACTGGGCCAGTCGGGCGACAACGATCTGGACCTGAAGGCGGGGACCGTGGTGGCCTCTGCCGGAAGCGGGGGCGCGTTCCTGCACGCCAAGAGCGGCGGCGATTTCACCGTCACCTCGGGCGGCGGGATCACCCTGACCAACGATGCCGCAACGCTCCGGATCGCGGGAGCCAGCAGCGCCAGCAACGGCAACATCGCGATCAGCAGCACGGAGCACATCGCGATTGCGGCTCCGCTGGAAGCCAAGGGCTCCACCGCGAACATCATCATCGAAGGCAACAAGACCGTGACCGTGTCCGCGCCGATCAAGGCAGGCAAGGGTCCGGCGGCGGATCCGAACAAGGGCCTGGCCGTGGCGATCCGATCGAAGCAGGGCACGACGGTGACTGCGGGCGGCGACATCACCACGGCCGGCGGCGCGGTGGAGTTCGGCGCGGCCAGCGGCTGGGGCGGGAATCTGGCCACCTCGGGCGACGTGAAGACGGCGGGTGGAAACGTGATGTTCCGCCGGCCGGTGACATTGACGGGCAAGGTGGCGGTTAACGCCGGCAACGGCGTGCTGACGGTGGCGGACGAGATCAACGGTACGGGAGATCTGGTCGCCAGCGCCAGGAGCATGACGCTGCGCAACCTGGATGTGACGGGAAACGTGACGCTTAAGTCGGCGGCCAGCACGGACGACAAGGACCGGCCGCTGATCGTGTTTGAGAAGCCCGCAGGGGACGACTCGATCACGCTGCGGGCGACCGCGGGGCTGTTCCTGAACACCGACGCCTCCGGCAGTGCGGTGCATGCGACGGTCCCGGGCAAGGTGACGATGCTGGCCAAGGCCCCGCTGGTGGTGGAGACCGGCACGTTCGCGATGGGCAGGAATGAGAAACTGTCGTCCACGGGCGACCTGACGATCCGGGGCACGGGCGGCAGCGCCGCCATCGCGACGCTGGGTGATGTGAACTCGGGCGGAACGCTGACCGTGAACGCCAACAGCATCCGGATTCAGCCGCGAGCCGGCGGCAACGCCACGACCGCCTCGGGGTCCGTTGCCGACAGCGGCGTGGACATTGCCGCGGCCAGGGCGATCGTGTTCAGCACCGCACCGATCATGCTGGGCGGCGACGGCGCCCCGGCGAGGTTCGGCGTGAACCCCGGCGGGGCCTTCGATCCGAACCTGAGCGGGTTCGACGCCTTTGAGCTGAGCTCGGCCATCACGCCCGAGTCGCTCGGGGCGGGTTTTGACGCAGTGGTGGAAGGCCAGACGGTCGCGGTCGTCCCGGTGGTGGCGCCCCACCAGGCGCCGCAGGTTCAGCCGACGCAGGGTGTTTCCTCGAACGTGGCCAGCGAGCTGGAAAAGCTGGGCATCTTCGTGAAAAAGCTGGAGCTGGCGCAGTTCCTTGCATACCTGGAGGGCGTCGTGCTCTACAACGACGTTCCGAGCAACTATCCGACCGGCGCGGAGTTGCCGCCTCAGGAATACAAGGTGACGCAGAATCGCCTGGTGGCCGGAGAGGTCGCGGCGGTTCTCGACGCCTACTATCGGCTGTTCTATGAGGAGCAGCGGGACGACAAGGGAGAAGTCGTCCGCAAGGAGAAGGGCGACCAGATCAGGGTGGCGATCGACAAGGCGGCCGCGAGCTACCTTGCCAAGACCGGCAAGGACCAGGTGGACCCGGTCGCGTTCCGCGCCTATGTTGATTCGTCTGAAGACCAGGTCGAGGCCCGCCAGTACCTCAACAGCCTCAAGGACCTGTTTGACCGGATTCTGCCGGCGCGTGATGACGGGTCGCGGAAAGGAATCGGCCTGACGCGCAGGGAAGCGGCCCTGTCGCGGCGCGCGATCGTGGAGAGCCTTGGCGTGGTGGGAATGCCGCCAGAGGATCTCGAGGCCGCCATTCTGGCGGGGCCCGGTGCCGCCGCGCGGTGAAGCGACGGCCGAGGGCAATTGCCGATTGACTGAAAGCCGCCGGCGGCGACTGGGTGTGCGCCGGCGGCCAGGGGGTCGTGTGGTGACGTGGGTGAGCGAATGAGCGCAATCGACGTTGAGAAACTGCTGAGCCCGGTTTCGGAACAGGAACCGTGCGGGCCTGACCTGTCGTACGACCCGGCGGTGATGGAACTGGATCAAATTGCCCAGGGCAAACCCGAGCAGCAGGTGGGGGAGACGGTGATTCCGGCCGAGCCGCCGGATTGGGAGCAGCTTGAGGAAAGAAGCCTGGAGTGCCTTGGAAGAACCAAGGACCTTCGCGTGGCCATGCACCTGGCGATGGCGCTGGTGCGTCGCCGGGGTTTCGCGGGGCTGACCGACGGGTTGGCGGTGATCCGGGGGCTCCTGGAGAAGTACTGGGACAAGGTGCACCCGCAACTGGACCCTGAGGACGGGAACGATCCGCTGGTCCGGATGAACATCGTGTCGGCGCTGACCGACCCCGTGGGTTTCCGGCGGGCGATTCGCGAGGCGCCGCTGGCGGCGTCAAAAATGCTGGGGCGGTTCGGCCTGCGGGAGATCGAGATCGTGGCCGGGGAAGCGCCGGCGCCGACGAACCCGGACCCGAACGCGCCGCCGCTGGATGCAACGACGCTGGAGGGGGCGTTTGCCGACACGCCGATCGAGGATCTGAAGGCAACCTCCGCCGCGGCGGCCGCCAGCATCGAGCACGTGAAGGCGATCGACGCGCTCCTGACGCAGATAGTGGGGGCCGGGAAGGCAATCAATTTCAAGGAACTGGAATCGCTGATCGCCCGGTGCAGGCTGGAGGTGGACCGGCGCGTGGCGGCGCGGGAGGGAACTGCCTTGCCGGGCGAGGGCGGTCCGGCGGAGCCGTCGTCCGGAGGCCCGGAGGGCGCGGCGTCGGTCGGCGGCGCCATCAGCGGCCAGATCCGATCGAAGCAGGATGTGATCCGGATCATCGACCGCATCTGCGATTATTACGCCCAGAATGAGCCGTCCAGCCCCGTGCCCCTGCTTCTGAAGCGCGCCCAGCGGCTGGTGTCGAAGGATTTTCTCGAGATCATGAAGGACTTGAGCCCGGAAGGGCTTCGGGCGATCGAGACGCTCGCGGGCATCAATCCCCCGCCGGAGCAGTGATTTGAGTATCGCGCAGCAATGGCCTAGGATTAACGTCTGCATTTCGTACGTGGGCAGCCTCGAAATCCACAACTGAAAGGAGCGGCCGTCATGGCTAAGAGCGGGCAGAAATTCATCAGCCAGAACCGGGCGCCGCGCGTCCAGATCGAATATGATCTGGAGCTCTACGGCGCACAAAAGAAGATCAATCTTCCGTTCGTCATGGGTGTGATGGCGGACTTGTCAGGCAAGCCTGCCGAGCCGCTGCCCCCGGTGGCGGACCGGAAGATGCTGGAGATCGATGTCGATAATTTCGACGACCGGCTCAAGAGCATGAAGCCGCGGGTGGCGTTCCAGGTTCCCAACACGCTGACGGGAGACGGCAACCTGAACGTGGAGATCACCTTCGAGAGCATGGACGACTTCTCGCCGGCCGCGGTGGCGCGGAAGGTCGAGCCGCTGCGCAGGCTGCTGGAGGCGCGGACCCAGCTCTCCAATCTCCTTTCGTACATGGACGGCAAGAGCAAGGCCGAGGAACTGCTCGGGACGGTTCTCAAGGACAATACATTGCTCCAGGCATTGGCCGCGGCGCCCAAGCCGGCGGATGGCGGCCAGGAGGCGAAGTAACATGGCGGAAGCACAGCAACAGGCACAGGCGGCGGCCGGCGCAACGGCCGAGGTCAGCGAGTTCGAGAAACTGATGCAGGGGGCGTTCAAGCCGAAGACCGACTCGGCGGCGGAAGCCATCAAGCAGGGCGTCAAGACGCTGGCGGAGCAGGCGCTTTCCTCCACGGCCCTGGTGTCGGATGACGCCGTCAAGACGATCCAGGCGATCATCGCGGAGATCGACCGCAAACTCACCGAGCAGATCAACCAGATCATCCATCACGAGGACTTCCGCCAGCTCGAAGGCGCGTGGCGCGGGCTTCACTACCTGGTGAACAACACGGCGACCGACGAGACGCTGAAGATCCGGGTGATGAACATCTCCAAGAAGGACCTGGCCAAGACCCTCAAGAAATTCAAGGGCACCGCGTGGGATCAAAGCCCGATCTTCAAGAAGATCTACGAGGAGGAGTACGGCACGCCGGGCGGGGCGCCTTACGGCTGCCTGGTGGGCGACTATGCCTTCGACCACACCCCGCCGGACGTGGAGATCCTCCAGGAAATGCAGCAGATTGCGGCCGCGGCGCACACGCCGTTCATCGCCGGGGCCTCACCGTCGCTGTTCGGGATGGATTCCTGGCAGGAACTGGCCAACCCGCGCGACCTGACCAAGATCTTCCAGAGCGCGGAATATGCCCCTTGGCGCAGCCTGCGGGAATCGGATGACTCCCGCTACCTGGGGCTGGCCATGCCGCGATTCCTGGCGCGTCTGCCCTACGGTTCGAAGACCAGCCCGGTCGATGAGTTCGCCTTCGAGGAGGACACCACCGGGTCGGATCACAACAAGTACTGCTGGGCCAACGCGGCGTATGCCATGGCCCGTAACATCACCCGTTCGTTCAAGGACTACGGATGGTGTGCCCGGATCCGCGGAACGGAAAGCGGCGGCATGGTGGAAAACCTCCCCTGTCACACCTTCCCGACCGACGACGGCGGCGTGGACATGAAGTGCCCCACCGAGATCGCCATCACGGACCGGCGCGAGGCGGAACTGGCCAAGAACGGCCTGATGGCCCTGTGCCATTACAAGAACACGGATTATTCCGTTTTCATCAGCGCGCAGTCCCTGAACAAGCCTGCCGAATATACAGATGCAGACGCAACGGCAAACGCGAATCTTTCGGCAAGGCTGCCGTACATGTTTGCGATGTGCCGGTTCGCGCACTACCTCAAGTGCATGGTCCGCGACAAGATCGGTTCGTTCAAGGAACGGGCGGACATGCAGCGGTTCCTGAATGACTGGATCGTGCAGTATGTCGAGCCGGACCCCAATGCGACCGAGGACGCCAAGGCGCGCCGACCGCTGGCCGCCGCTGAAGTCGCGGTTGAAGAGGTGGAAGGCAACCCCGGTTACTACCGGTCCAAGTTCTTCCTGCGGCCGCACTATCAGCTCGAGGGCCTGACGGTGTCGCTGCGGCTGGTTTCCAAGCTGCCGTCGGCCAAGAGCAAGTGATGCGCGGCGTGTGGACAGTGGGTGTTAACAAGACGTTCGTGTGAACGAAGAGCGTTGTTCTGGGACAAGCATCTCCATACAAGAAAGGAGAGTGGACGATGGCGGCTGTGGACTATTTTCTGAAGATCGACGGCGTTCCCGGCGAGTCGACCGACAGTAAGCACAAGGACGAGATTGACCTCGAATCCTGGAGTTGGGGCGAGACGAACGCCGGGTTTCATTCAGGCGGCGGCGGCGGCGGTGCCGGCAAGGTGTCGATGCAGGACTTTCATTTCGTGATGAAGGTCAACAAGGCCTCGCCGAAACTGTTCCTGTCGTGCGCGACCGGCCAGCATATTCCCAAGGCCGTGCTGACCTGCCGGAAGGCCGGCGGCGAGCAGCAGGAATTCCTGATCTGGACGTTCACGGACCTTCTGATCTCCAGCTACCAGACCGGCGGCGCGTCCGGTTCCAGCGTGGTGCCTACGGACCAGATCAGCTTCAACTTCTCGAAGATCGAGGTTGAGTACAAGGTCCAGAACAAGGACGGCTCGCTGGGTGCCTCGAACAAGGCTGGCTACGACCTGAAGCTCAACAAGAAGGTTTAGGCTCGGTTGGCCGTATGAATCAGGCAATTGACGGCGGGCGGCTGGCGGCAGGAAAAGGTCGCCGGCGGCCCGCTGTCAATTGCGCCATTTAGCGCGGGGTCACTATGGAAGCGGGCGAACTGTTGCGGGCGGGTCGGCTGAGCGAGGCGCTGGCCAGGCTCCAGGACCAGGTGCGGAGCGATCCGGCCAATTCAAAACACCGGGTCTTCCTCTTCCAGTTGCTGTGCGTGCTGGGGCAATGGGACCGGGCGCTGACCCAACTGAACCTGGCGGCGGAGATGGACCCCAAGTGCCTGCTGATGTCGCAGGTGTGTCAGCCCGCGATCCAGTGCGAGGCGCTGCGGGCGGAGATCTACTCCGGCAAGCGGCTGCCGCTGATCTTCGGCGAGCCGTCGGAATGGGTGGGCTGGATGGTGCAGGCCGCCATGCTCACGGCCGGCGGAAAACACGCGGAGGCGGGCCAGCTCCGGTCCAAGGCGCTGGAGGCGGCGCCGGCGATCGCCGGCAATGTGGACGGCAGGCCCTTTGAATGGGCGGCCGACGCCGATCCGCGCATGGGCCCGATTCTCGAGGCGGTGATCGAGGGCAAGTATTTCTGGATTCCGATGTCGAACATCCGGACGGTCGCGTTGGAAGCGCCGACGGACCTTCGGGACGTGGTCTGGATGCCGGCGACGTTCACCTGGACCAACGGGGGGCGATCGGTGGGCTTGATCCCCACGCGGTATCCGGGCTCGGAGCAAAGCGAGGACCCGGCGGTGCGCCTCGCGCGGAAGACCGACTGGATCGACGCCGGCGGCGTGCAGCTTCCGGTGGGCCAGCGGCTCCTGGCGACGGATGCGGCGGAGTATCCGCTGATGGAGGTCAGGCAGTTGACGCTGGGCGAGGCCGAGCCGGTTTCGGCGCCGGGTCCGGAGGGTGTGCATGGCTGACACAATCGCCCAGGAACGGCTGATGCCGTTCCTTCTGGATCGGCTGACCGACGATGAGCCGCAGAACAAGCTTGAAAGCCGCGAGCGGCGCGTGATCAACGTCCGCCAGTACCACCGGGCGCTGGTGCGCGACCTGTCGTGGCTGCTGAACACCTCGTCGCACCCGCGGTGCGACAACCTGGAGGAGTTCCCGGAGGTGGCCCGGTCGGTCCTGAATTACGGGATGCCGGACTTCGCCGGATCGACCGAATCGAGCCTGACGCCGGACCTGGTCGAGCGCATGGTGAAGGCGGCCGTGCTCCAGTACGAGCCGCGGCTGATCCGGGGCACCCTGCAGGTTCGGGCGGTGGAGAAGGAGAAGACGGTCGGGAATGTGCTGGCGATCGAGATCCGGGGGCAGATCTGGGCGCAGCCGCTGCCCGAGGCGCTGTACCTGAAGACCGAGGTGGACCTGGAAACGGGCCTGTGCGACCTCAAGGACCAGTTGCATGGATAGGCGCCTGCTCAACTACTACAACCGCGAGCTCCAGCACCTGCGGGAGATGGGGGCGGAGTTTGCCCGGGAGTTTCCGAAAATTGCCGGCAGGCTGGCCCTGGACGAGTTCCAGTGCGCCGACCCGTACGTGGAACGCCTGCTGGAGGGGTTTGCGTTCCTCACGTCGCGCGTGCAGTTGAAGCTCGACGCGGAGTTCCCGCGGTTCACCCAGAGTCTGCTGGAAACGCTCTATCCGCACTACCTGGCGCCAACCCCGTCGATGTGCGTGGTGCAGTTCGTGCCCGAACTGGCTGAAGCGGCGCTGGCCGAGGGTGTGACGATCCCGCGGGGTACCTCGATCCGCAGCCTGGTGAGCAAGAACGATCCAACCGCCTGCGAATACCGCACCGCGCATGACGTGACGCTGCTGCCGGTCCAGGTTTCCGAGGCGCAGTACCACACGCGCGACCTGGCCGCCCTGGAATTGCCGGGAGGCATTCCGCCGACGAAGGCGGCGCTGCGGCTGCGGCTGACATCCAGCCCGCTGGTTCCGTTCGACAAGATGAAGGCGTCGAGTCTGGCGTTCTTCCTCCGGGGCATCGGCGAAACGCAGATGCGGCTGTATGAGCAAGTCTTCGGGCATGGCGTGGGAACGGTCGTCCAGGCGACCGGCCGGCCGGTGAAATGGCGAACGGTGATCGAGGGTCGGCAGATCCGGCAGGTGGGGTTTACGGAGGAAGAGGCGCTGCTGCCGGCCGGGCCGCGGTCGTTCCAGGGCTACAGGCTCCTGCATGAGTATTTCGCCTTCCCGCAGCGGTTCATGTTCTTCGAACTGGGCGGCCTGGAAGCGGGGTTGCGACGGTGCTCCGACCACGCGGTGGACCTGATCGTTCTCCTGGACGAGGCGGACGTGAAACTCGAAGGCGCGGTGGAGGCGGCCAACTTCGCGCTGTTCTGCACGCCGGCCGTCAACCTGTTCAAGAAAAGCGCCGACCGGATTCACCTGACCGAGAAGACCTACGAATTCCAGGTCATTCCCGACCGGACCAAGCCGCTGGACTTCGAGGTTTACCAGGTCCTGAAGGTGACGGGCTTCGGCCAGCGGACCGACCAGGAGCAGGTTTTCCAGGCGTTCTACTCGGCGCGGGACGCCCAGGAGGACGTCGGGGCGTATTACACCGTCAACCGCGTGCCGCGCCTGCCCACCAGCAGGGAGCAGCGCATGGGGCAGCGCAGCAAGTACCCGGGCAGTGAAGTGTACGTTTCGCTGGTTGATTCCAAGGCCGCCCCGTATCGAACGGACCTGCGGCAACTCGCGGTCGACACGCTCTGCACCAATCGCGACCTGCCGATCTTCGTGCCGATCGGCCGGGGTGATCGCGATTTCACGCTCACGGTCGGGGCGCCGGTGGCGACGATCAAATCGGTCAGCGGCATGCCGACCCCCCCGCGCCCGTCCTACGCCGAGGGGGAGACGGCCTGGCGGCTGATCAGCCATCTGACGCTCAACTACCTCTCGCTGACGGACGCGGGCGGGGAGGGAGCGGCCGGCCTGCGCGAACTGCTGGAGTTGTACGGGAACGTGGCGGACGCGGCGGTGCGGAAACAGATCGAGGGGGTCAAGACGATCGGGACCGAGCCGGTCGTCCGGCGGGTGACGACGGCCGGGCCGATCGCCTTCGCCCGCGGATTGCGGGTGACGGTGGGGCTGGACGAGGGTTCGTTCGAGGGAACCGGGGTGTTCCTCCTGGGAGCGGTCCTGGAGCAGTTTTTCGCGCGTTACGTGTCAATCAACTCGTTTACGGAGACAGTGATCCGGACCGGGGACCGTGGTGAGGTGATGCGATGGCCGCCGAGAATGGGCCGGCGACATCTTCTGTGATCGAGTCGCTGCGGCGGGGCGCGGTGCACTACGATTTCTTCCATGCTGTGCGCTTGCTTGAGGCGCAGTACCCGGACAAGCCGCGCATGGGCGAGGCGATCCGTGCCAGCGATGACATCGTGCGATTCTGCCAGCAGCCCTCGTTGCGGTTCGAGCCGTCGGCGGTGATCGACTTCGTCGAGCGGGAGGGGCTGCCGCCGCGGCTGTTCACCGTGTTCCTGGGGCTGCTGGGTCCCAATGGGCCCATGCCGCTGTTCCTGACCGAATACGTCTACGACCGCGAGCACAACAGCCGCGACTTCACGCTGTCGCGGTTTCTGGACCTGTTCAATCACCGGATCATTTCCCTGTTTTACCGGGCATGGGCGGCCTGCCAGCAGGCGGTCAGCTTCGACCGGCCCGATCGCGATCGATTTTCGGTCTACGTGGCGAGCCTGTTCGGGCTGGGCATGTCGGCGATGCGAAACCGGGACGATGTGCCGGACCTGGCGAAGCTGCACTACTCGGGCCGGCTGGCGTGTCAGACGCACAACGCCGAGGGGCTGGAGAAGATCCTGGAGGACTACCTGCGGGTCCGGGTGCGTATCATGGAGTTCATTGGCCAGTGGCTGGAACTGCCCAGGGAGTGCCAGTGCCGGCTGGGCCAGTCGCCCGACAGCGGCATGCTGGGATCGACGCTGATCGTGGGTTCTCGCATCTGGGACTGCCAGCAGAAGTTTCGCATCCGCCTGGGCCCCATGTCGCTGGATGAGTATGAGAGGCTGCTGCCCGGCGGGATAAGCCTGCGGCGGCTGATCGCGTGGGTGCGCAATTATGTGGGCGATGAACTGGGATTCGACGTGCAACTGGTGCTAAGGCGGCAAGAGGTTCCGGCGACCCGACTCGGCGGCAAAGGCCGGTTGGGCTGGTCCACGTGGCTTGTGAGCAGGCCGTTTGAAAGGGATGCGGACGACCTGGTGTTGCGGTGCGCGTGAGAGACGCGCGATGCAGGGTCCGCCGGGAGCCGCGGTGTGGGTCACGAACAAGTGCGAGGAGAAACACGATGGAAATCAGTCGGGCGAATCTGTTCGGGAAGCTGAACTCGCTGGCGTACAAGGCGATCGAATCCGCCACGGTCTTCTGCAAGATGCGCGGCAACCCCTACGTGGAGCTGGTCCACTGGCTGAACCAGATTCTCCAGCTCCAGGATTCCGACCTGCTTCGGATCATCAAGGCCTTCAATCTCAATCCCTCCAGGCTCGCGACGGACATGACCGCGGCGCTGGACCGCCTGCCGCGCGGGGCATCCTCCATCAGCGGCCTGTCGTCGCACCTCGAGGAGACGGTCAAGGAGGCCTGGCTCTGCGGCACACTGATGTACAACGAGATGAAGGTGCGCACCGGGCACCTGGTCATCGCGATGCTCCAGAACAGGGCGCTGAGGGGACAGTTGCTCGACATCTCCCGCGAGTTCGAGAAGATCAAGCTCGAGCAGCTCACGGATGATTTCGCGAAAATCACGGCCGGTTGCGTCGAGGAGGCCCTCGGCCAGCGCGAGGCGGGAATGCAGGTTGGCGGCGGGGCGGCGCCGGGCGAGGCCGCCGGCGCGATGGCGCCGGCCCAGATGGGCAAGCAGGAGGCGCTGAACCGCTTTTCAACCGATATCACGGCCAAGGCCCGCAAGGGCGAACTGGACCCGATCGTCGGGCGTGACGATGAAATCCGCCAGATCGTGGATGTCCTGATGCGCCGAAGGCAGAACAACCCGATCCTGACCGGCGAGGCGGGGGTGGGCAAGACGGCCGTGGTCGAGGGATTCGCCCTGCGCGTGGTCAGCGGCGACGTGCCGCCGGCGCTGAAGGATGTGAGCGTGCGGGCGCTGGACATCGGGCTGATGCAGGCCGGTGCGAGCATGAAGGGGGAATTCGAGCAGCGCCTGCGGCAGGTGATCGACGAGGTGCAGGCGTCGCCCAAGCCGATCATCCTGTTCATCGACGAGGCGCATACGCTCATCGGCGCCGGCGGAGCGGCAGGCACCGGCGACGCGGCCAACCTGCTCAAGCCCGCGCTGGCCCGCGGCACGCTCCGCACCATCGCGGCCACGACCTGGGATGAGTACAAGAAGCACATCGAGAAGGACCCGGCGCTGGTGCGGCGGTTCCAGGTGGTCAAGGTTGACGAGCCGGGCGAGGAAATGGCGATCCAGATGATGCGGGCCGTGGCCAGCTCGTTCGAGAAGCACCACAAGGTGCAATTGCTCGACGAGGCGCTGGAAGCGGCCGTGAAACTGTCGGCCCGCTACATCCCCGCGTCGCAGCTACCGGACAAGGCCGTCAAGCTGATCGACACGGCGGCGGCGCGGGTGGCCATCAGCCAGCACGCCGTGCCGGCCGAGGTGGATGATTGCCGACGGCGCATCCAGATGCTGGAGACGGAACTGGAAATCCTCGGTCGCGAAACCGGCATCGGGATGGACCACAAGGCGAGGCTGGAGGATCTGACCGCCAGGCTCGACGCCGAGCGCGACCGGCTGAAAATGCTGGAGGAGAACTGGGGCAGGGAAAAGGAGCTGGTGGCTCGCATCCTCGACATCCGAAGCCGGTTGCGCGGCGCGGGCCAGCCGATCGAATCGGCCAGGCCGGGCGACGCCATGCAGGTGCAGGAGAAGGCGACGGCCGCTGGAGCAGCGCCGCCCAACCCGATCAGTCCCGAGGAACGCGACAAGCTCCTGGCCGACTTGCAGGGCCTTCAGGCGAAACTGGCGGAACTCCAGGGCGAAAACCCGATGATCTTTCCCAGCGTGGATGCCCAGGCGATCGCCTCGGTGGTGGCCGACTGGACGGGCGTGCCGGTGGGCCGGATGGCGCGCAGCGAGGTTGAGCAGGTGCTGAAACTGGCCGACACGCTGGAGAAGCGGGTCATCGGCCAGCGCCATGCGCTGGAGGCCATCGCCCGGCGGCTGAAGGCGTCGCGGGCCAAGCTGGACAACCCTCAGCGGCCGATCGGCGTGTTCATGCTCGTCGGACCCTCTGGCACCGGCAAGACCGAGACGGCGCTGGCTCTGGCCGAGGCGATGTACGGGGGTGAGCAGAACCTGATCAAGATCAACATGGCCGAATTCCAGGAGGCGCACACGGTATCGACGCTCAAGGGTTCTCCCCCGGGTTACGTGGGTTATGGGGAGGGCGGGGTCCTGACCGAGGCGGTTCGCCGCCGCCCGTACAGCGTGGTGTTGCTGGACGAGGTGGAAAAGGCGCATCCCGATGTGCACGAGATCTTCTTCGAGGTGTTCGACAAGGGGCACATGGAGGATGCCGAGGGGCGCGACATCGACTTCAAGAACACGATCATCCTGCTGACCAGCAACGCCGCCCAGGAAGTGATCGTGACCATGTGCAAGGATCCGGAACTGATGCCCAGCGCCGAGGGGGTCGAGAAGGCGATGCGCGAACCGCTCAAGAAGGTCTTCCCCGATGCGCTGCTGAATCGCCTGGTGGTCGTGCCGTTTTACCCGATCAGCAAGGACATGATGCGCGCCATCATCCGGTTGAATCTCAGCCGGGTGCAGAAACGGGTCGAGCAGAATCACAAGGTTCCCTTCACCTACGACGAGACGGTTCCGGACTTTATCGCGGCCCGGTGCACGGAATTGGAGCGGGGAGCGCGCATGGTCGAGGCGCTGATCACGAACAGTATGTTGCCGGACATCGGCCAGGAGGTGCTGACGCGACTGATGGAAGGCCGGCCGTTGAAAAAAGTGCACGTTGGCGTGTCGGGAGACGCGTTCACATACGCCTATGATTGATCGCGGCGCGGTTCTCGCGGTTTGCAGCCGGGTTCCTGGCGGCGGTGGAGGCGCGGGATGGATGTCGTGGAACTGCTCAATCTGAATCGCACCAGACCCGCGGGTGTGGCCGGCTTGACGGACAGCCAGTGCCGGGCGCTGCCCGAGACGGGACTGCTTGGCCGGGGCTATCTTGGCGGTGGGGGGCTGTCGTACCTTGGCCAGAAGGCCTGGAGTTGGCCGGACTTCACGCCGCCTCCCGGGGATTCCGGCGGCCAGGGTTATCTGGTCCGCTCGGAACTGGTGGTGTCGCAGGGCCAGGTGACCTTTGACGCCGAAGGGGATGACAACCCGCACAGTCGCTATTTCAGCCGGAAGATTCACTGGCCGGGAACGGCCGAGGCGGGGGTGACGCTGGGGCGCGGTTACGACATGGGGCAGTTGACGCCCGAGCAGGTGATCAAGGACCTCACGACCGCGGGACTGGACCCGCCGCGGGCCGCTGAGTTTGCGAAGGGCGCCGGCAAACGCGGCCAGTCGGCCGGCGATTTCGTGCGCGAGAATCGGGAAAAGCTGGGCCAGATTACGCACGCGGTGCAGAAGGCGCTGTTCGAGTTGACCTACCCGTTGTACGTCGAGCGCGCCCGCCAGCGATACGCCTTTCACACCAAGGGTCAGAAGGCCAAGCCTTGGGAGCAGTTGCATCCGGCGATCCGCGACGTGCTGGTGGACTTCGTCTACCAGGGATACGGCCGAATGGAGGCGGGCTTCGGGCGGCCGCTGCAGAAAGGCATGGAAAACGATTTTGACGAGTTGATCAAGTACATCGAGCAGACGCCCAGCCTGATGAAGTGGGAAGCCGGGCGTCGTCGGGCCGAGTATCTGCGCCGCGCCAGGCCGCGGCCCGGCATGGGCGTGAAGTGACGCGAGCGTCGTGGCGCAGTTGATGGAAGGGGTCTGATATGGGCGAGCGGACGCAGGTTCATCGTGGCGTGGCCATCGGGACCAGCCTGGGCGACACGGGGCTGCTGCTGCGCAGCGCGCGGATCACGGAAGAACTGGGCCGGATGTTCCGCTGCGAGGTCGAACTGCTCAGCGAGGACTACGCGGTGAACTTCGACAGGATCGTGGGCAAGAACGCCACGATCCGGGTGGAGCGATCCGAGGGGCAGCCCACGCGCTACTTCAACGGCTATGTCAGCCGTTTCGTCCTGGCGGGCTCGGCGATGCGACTGGCGGTCTACCGGGCGACGCTGGTGCCGTGGATGTGGTTCCTGACGCGCAGTTCCGACTGCCGCATCTTCCAGGGGATGACGGTTCCGGACATCATCAAGAAGGTCTTCCGCGATCGCGGCTTCTCGGATTTTGACGACGCCCTGTCCGGCAGCTTCCGGACCTGGGATTACTGCGTCCAGTACCGGGAAACGGATTTCAATTTCGTCAGCCGACTGATGGAGCAGGAGGGCATCTACTACTACTTCAAGCACGAGAACGGCAAGCATACGCTCGTGCTGGCCGACTCGCGATCGTCCCACGAGGCGTGCGCGGCGCAGGAGGAGATCCAGTATTTCGCCCCCGGCGGAATCCCGCGCCGCGTGGAGCACGTCTCGCAGTGGGCGGTGGAGCAGGAGGTGCAGCCCAGCGCCTTTGCGCTCAATGACTACAACTTCGAAACCCCGAAGACGCCGCTGGCGGTGACGGCCCGGGCGGCCAAGAAGCAGATGGACGGGGAATTCGAGATCTACGACTATCCGGGCGACTACGGCGCCGAGGGTGAGGGGACGCAGTACGCCAGGGTACGCGTGGAGGAACTCCAGGCCGGCGCCGAGATCGCCCGCGGCGTGGCGGACGGGCGCGGGCTGGCCACGGGCGGCACGTTCAAGCTCAAGGACCACCCGCGCGACGACCAGAACAAGGAATACCTGATCACGTCGGCCGTCTACACCATCCGCTCGGATGAGTACGCCTCGATTTCGGATGGGGCGGAGGAGACGGCCGGCGAACCGTACTCGGTGAGTTTCACCGCGATCGATGCGACGCGCGCGTTTCGCGCTGCGCGCATCACGCCCAAGCCGGTCATCCAGGGGCCGCAGACGGCTTTCGTCACCGGGCCCGCCGGGGAGGAGATCCACACGGACAAGCACGGGCGAGTGAAGGTGATGTTCCACTGGGACCGGTACGCCAAGAACGATGACAACAGTTCGTGCTGGGTGCGCGTGGCCCAGATCTGGGCGGGCAAGAAATGGGGCGGGATGTTCATCCCGCGCGTGGGGCAGGAGGTGATTGTCGAGTTCCTGGAGGGCGATCCGGATCGGCCGATCATCACCGGGCGCGTGTACAACGACGAGTCGGTCCCGCCTTACAAGCTGCCCGACAACAAGACCATGTCCACGGTCAAGTCCCTGTCGAGCAAGGGAGGGGGCGGATTCAACGAGCTGCGATTCGAGGACAAGAAAGGCGAGGAACAGGTCTTCATTCACGCCGAGCGCAACCTGGACGTGAGAGTCAAGAGCGACTCGCTGGAGTTCATCGGCCACGACCGCCACCTGATCGTGAAGAATGACAAGTTTGAGAAGGTGGAAAAGAAGCGACACGAGATCGTGCTGGAGGACCATTATGAGAAGGTGGACGGCGCCTACGGGCTGAAGGTGGGCAAGGACCTGGCGGTCCAGGTGGCCGGAAAGCACTGCCTGCAGGTCACCGGCGACGAGGTGGAGGTCTTCAAGGCCAATCACTCGGAAAAGACCACCGGAAACGTTTACCTCAAGGCCGGCGGCACCGTGGTGATCGAGGGCGGCGGGGGGGTCACGCTCAAGTGCGGGGGCAATTGCGTGGTGGTGGATGCGACGGGCGTCACGGTCAAGGGATCGATCGTGACCATCGACGGCAGCATGACCAAGATCAATTCCGGTCCGGGCTCGCCGGCCGGAGGAGGCTCCGCCGGCTCGGAGGTTTCCCCGACCGCGCCGACCGAGGCCAAGGAGGCGACCACGGCCGACCCGGGAGAGAACGCGGCCGCGGCCGCCCGGCAGCGCGAAATCAAGAAGACCACCCTCGGCTCGGTGAAGGTGGACGACTTCAAGCCGCCGGGAGGGGACCAGCCGCCGCAGGAGAAGATCTCGCTGGCTTTCCAGTTGCTGGACGCGGCCGGCAATCCCGTGTCCGGCGAGAAGTGCGAGATCCTCTACCCGGACGGCTCGAAAAAGCCGCAGACGACCGACGGCAACGGCATGGTTCGGCTCAACCAGGTGGACAACGGCTCCTATTCGATCAGGTTCCCCGACCGCGACGATGTGGAGTGGGAGATGACGAAGTTGGAGGACCTGGGCGCATAGGGCGCCGGGACCGACGCATCACGAGGGCTCTATGGCCAAAGGCGAAAAAGCTCAGGCAGGGCAGACCGACAAGAAGACGGTCTTGCAGCTCAAGCCGGTGAAATACAAGGTGACGCTGCTGTTCATGGGCCGTCAGCGCATCAAGCGCGTCAAGGGTTCGGACTATAACTGCTCCTACGAGCTTAAAACCGAGGACGACGCGATGGTCTTCGGGCTTACGCCAGTTCCCAACCGCGTCCGCGAGCAGAACCCGGACGATCCCTCGAAAAAGGCGGCCACGCCGCTCGACAAGGGAGGATCGACTGACAAGCCCAAGAGCGAGCTGGTCTACAAGGTGATGATTCTCGACCCGCACGGCACGCGCGAAAGCGAGAACCTGCAACTGCTCGGGAACGACGGGGACAACATCTCCAACGTCAAGTACTACGACGACCGCGGGTGGATGCCCGATGTGAAGCCCGCGCTGCCGTTTCGCGCGGTGGTTCGCAAGTACATCGGCGACGAGCAGGTGGACCTGGACAAGGACCTGGAGGTCGGTTTCGAGATCAAGGATCCCGTCGAGGAGTTCGACAGCAACGACGGGCGGCGCAGAGACTTTTTGACCGAGTTCTTCACAAAGTTCAACCGGACGGCCAACAGCGCCTCGACCGGCGATGACAACGCCCCCAGGAAGTTCAAGGGCCAGCGCGAACATCCCCAGGCGGCCGCCGGGTGCAAGGCGACCGACGTGCTGAAGAAGGTTCCGTACAAGTCGCCTCCGGCAGTTGACCAGCCCGCGCCCAGTGGGACCAACCCGATCGGCAACGGGACGGTCGCCTTCGGCGATCTGACCGCCGCCGACGCCTACGGTTCGCGCGGGGCCAAGTTCAAAGTCACCAGGGTCGACGAGGCCGCCTCGGGCAAGAAAGTGGGGGTGGCCGACCTGGCGTTCTGTCCCTGGCCGGCCGGCGGCGACAACTACCGGTTCCTGGTCAACCTGCTGGACGGCGGCACCGACGTTCGCGACACCAAGCAGAACGGCGCCGAGGTGCTGATGCTGGATGACGACGGGGTGACCATCCCCAAGCCGCGCACCTACGTCACGGGCCGGTTTGTCATCTGGCGCGTCATCCCGTTCAAGCTCTGTGTGCTCTGCAACGCCACGGCGGAGGCCGACATCAACTGGGATTTCGTCACGCGGATCTACCGGAAGATGTTCGTGGAGGTGATTCCCCCGGCCGGGGGCGATGTTGGCGGGGGCGGCGGCTTCTTTACCATGACCCGTGACGCCTGGAAGGACCTGGTCAAGCAGCTTTTCCCCGGGCTGGCGGGCATCAACGACGAGGCCAATTACACCCAGGCCATATTCGAGACGACGTTCGTGCCGGACGCGATCGCCAACGCCCAGATGGCCACTTATCCTGACGCCACCGCGGCGGCGCGGCGACGGCGGCTGCAGAACGAGATGTTCACCAGGATCGAGACGGCGGCCAAGCGGGCCATCGCCGCCGCCTGCGCCCAGTCGCCGGGAAGCGTGCCGGATCCCTCCAGCGGCAGCGCGCGGACCAAGCAGGACGACGGCAACGGGCTGTTCATGTTCCTTTGCCGCGACCCGAAGGTCGGCTCAACGCTGGGAGCCTACATCGGCGACCGCATCTTCTGGATGCAGAAGCCCACCGGCGCCAACGCCGAGAACCGCGCCACCAGCACCTGCGCCCATGAGTTCGGGCATGTCCGGTCGCTGCGACATGCCCACACCGGCGGGGAGTTTGCTTCCTACGTCATCGGCGGCGCAGGCACCAACACCTTCATCGTCGATCCGGCCAGCAACAACAATCCGATCGACCATGACGGCAGGGATGCGTACGCCTGCCTGATGTCCTACACCCGGCCGATCGACGCCGAACCCTGCGGACTGTGCTCGTTGTCGATGCGGTTCTACGACCGCGTGGAGATCCAGAAGACCGGGGCCTTCCGCGAGGAGATTCTCAGGCGCTACGGCCCGGTCTCGCTGGCAACGTTTGCCGACGACGGGGCGGGCAACATCACGCTCACCGAGGTGGGAGCGTCCATCGCGCTGAACTCGGCGACGCACCAGGAGGTTGAAATCATGGCGCTGGGCCCGGAGATCGAGTTCGTGCAGCGGTCGGGTCCGCCGGCGCAGAAAGGCCGCGTGAACATGAGCAACTATCCCGCCGGCGCCGGCACCTGGAGAGCGACGCCGGGCGGAAGGGTGTCGCTTGCATGGGCGGGCAGCGACACGTTCATTCGCATCAAGGTTCGCGCCTTGGCGCCCGGAGCGGTCACGCTGACCTACCGTCAGGGCGGCGACCCGACGGCGTCGGTGACCATTAACGTCTCGTGACTGATCTTCAACCGAGCGAACGCTTACGGGGTTGATTATGGCATCGCTGATCATTCGACTCACGCTCGCCAGGCCCGAGTGCATCCGGGGCGAGTCGGTCCCGTTTCAGATCATTCTCCAGAACGCCGGCAACCGACCGTTTGCCGACTTGCTCTCCTTCAACACGTTCAACGAGGTGCCCAAACTCGTTGCCGAGCCGGCGGGGGCAAGGCCGAATCCCGTATCGGCGGCCGGGGAGGAGTTGGGAGCCCCGCCCCCGCCGTTTCCGCCCGGCGCCCATGTGGGGCATCCCATGTCGCCGCTGGAGAATGCCGGCAAGCACCGGCATGGCCCGGATGACGACCGCCAGACGACACTGGCTCCGGGTGCGTCGATGCAGGAAAACGGCGATGTTCTGGACTGGCTCGGAGAACTGGAACCGGGCGTCTGGCGGCTGACCGCCCGTTCGCCCGGCAAGGCCGACATGCTCGTCTCCGATCCGGTCGAGCTTCGCGTGCTGCCGGCCAGTCCCGTGGCGCTGTCGGTGACGCGGACCGGGCTGCGCGGCGTGGATGCCGACCTGCCCGCCGCGTGGGTCCATGGATCCGATCGCGGATCGGTGGTCTTCTACCAGCTTCAGAACACGATGCTGCCGCGATGCCCCCGCAAGGGACTGCGCGTGGCGACTGTTCGCAGCGTGAGCGGCCTGGCCGTCGCCTCGCTTCCCACCGCGCAATCGCGCGTGGGGCATGTTTTCTGGCACGACGGTCGCCAGTTGATGTTGGGCGTCGTGGATCTCAACGGCACTAAGCCGCCGCAGGCGGTCGCCGCGCAGGCGCCGTTCCCCGGTTCGGTGCTCTCATCACCCCTGAGCATGTCGGATGGTTCGGTCTTCGTGCCGATGACGGATGCCGATCGCAAGCGCGTGTCGGTCGTACACATGCAGGCCGCCGGTTCGGGCAAGGCCTATCCCATCGAACTGGGCAGGGGATTGCCGCTGGGCCCCTATTCCTGCTGCTGGGAGTACGCCGAGAAACTCCATTTCGTCTGGGTTGCGGCAAGCGGCCGCGAGGTCTTCCATGCCCCGATGGTTCTGGCCGATCCCGACGCCGGGGCGCCGGCCAGGTCGATCTGGGTGGCGGATCACCCGCTGCTTTCGATCGACGCTTATCTGGAGACAAAGGCCGGGCCGGCCGACCAGCCGATGTTCCAGCACAATACGCCCGAGGGGCAGCGCCCGGCCGTTCCCGCCGGGCCGCGCCTGATGCTCTGGGGCGTGGGTGCGTCCCGCGACGCGATCGTCTGCACTCGCGTCAATGTCCAGGACAATCGCGCCCGCGTCGAGGCACTATTCAAGACCGACCGCGCCGCGGGCATGCGCGTGGTCGGTTCCGCCGTCACGGCCGAGTCGCAGTTGTCGCTGCTCCTGGCCGATGAGGCCGGCGCACTTTATCACGCCGCCACGGCCAGCGGGCAGATGCGGCCGCTCACCGACGCCGCTGGCAGGCGGATCGCGCTGGACCAGGAGCCCGGATTGATGGCGGCCGGCGAGACGGCCGTGATGCCATGGGTCCACGTCCGGTACATGGACAAGGCCCAGGGACGCATCCTGTTCGCCAAGCTCGAACCCGAGGGCGAGAAGGAACCTGCACACGCACATTGAACATGCAGTCAACCAGAGGTGAATATGCCGCCTGCCGCACGTATCAGTGATATGCACACCTGCCCCATGTCCGATGGGCCCAAGCCGCATGTCGGCGGCCCGATTCTGCCGCCGGGGTGTCCCACGGTTCTGATCGGCAACCTGCCGGCGGCCTGCCTGGGCGACATGGCGGTCTGTGTGGGCCCGCCCGACTCGATCATCAAGGGTTCGGCCACGGTGCTGATCGGCAACAAACCCGCGGCACGCGTCGGGGATCAGACGGCGCACGGCGGGGTCATCATGCCCCCGGGCTGTCCGACCGTGATGATCGGCGGCTGAATCCGACGATTCGCGGCCGTGTCCGCTGTGCCCGGGAGCGCCATCGCGAGTTGGTTTGAAAAACCACCCGGCGGTCATAAAATGCCCTCGAAGCCTTTCTCTTACAGCCAGAGACATTGATGCCCTCCGTGCCCATCAAAGACGCCCCTCCGCAAATCCCGGCCGGTTATGTCGCCGTGCCGGTCAGCGCGGATCAATGCGGTGCCCTGCTTCGACTGTGCGCGATCGTCAAGAAGGATGCCGATCCCGTATCGGGTCATCTGGTTGTCTTGCGCGACATGCTGGACGGCCGCGTGCTGCTGGGCTGCGTCGTCGATGCCGGCGGCGCGGTGCAGCAGTGGGTGGAACTCTGGATCCAGGACGTCAACGGGCTGTCCGAATCGCTGCCGGCCCGGCGTGAAGCGCTGACCAACGCGCTGCTGGACCAGCGGTGGGAAGAATACGTGCGGGCCTACGAGAGCCTGTGTCCATCGACGCTGCTTCGCACCGGCTGGGAACTGCGGAATCCCCCGCCGACGTACATCGACCTGTCGCAATTCCAGCCGGTGCACCCGGCCGACGCATCCGGGGGGAACTGGTCCCTGTGCCGCGATGATTCGCTGCTGAGCGGCAGGGGACTGCCGCCCTACAGCACCTCGCTGCATCGCTATCTGTTTCAGCCGCAGTTGCAGGAGCAGTCCCGGTTCGTGCCGATGACCGAGGGCGCGCCAACCGGCCAGATGACGATCACCCCGGCCGAACTGCTGGGCGGGCGCAGGGACCTTGTGGCGCTGAACGCCTCCGGCGGGCGGATGATGGTCCGGTCCTACAGCCCGCTGGCCTTCGAGCCTTTCGTGGATCTGGTCGGCGGCGGCGCCGGCAGCGGCATCACCCACGGCCGGTCCATGCTCAACCTGGTCGAGGGCATGCCCGCTGAAAAAGACGTTGGATCGTTGGCCGGCGACGGCTGGCTCTACCTGGGCAAGCACGGGCGCAGCGGGCGGCTGCTCGAGACGCTTCATCTGAAACTGCGGGCGCTGGCGGACGCGGTGGGGGCGGTGCGCCGGCTGGTGCTGGAATCGCACCGGCCCTTGTTGAGCCTGAGTGCCGAGAGCTTTCAGGTGCGGCTGGCCGCCGCGGGAAGTGCGCTGCCCACGCTCTGGACGGCGCGCGTTGAACTGGTCGATCCGGGCGAGGCGGTGCAACTGCCGATCGAGGGGACCGACGCCCGGTATTTCGTCCTCGGTCGGGCGACGCAGGCGACGATCTACCGCCCGGAGACGGCGGCCCACCCGGTGCGCGGGCGCTGCTCACTGCGAATACGGCAGGTCCTGCCTGACGTTGGCGGGGCGAGCCTGCTGGAGGGAACGATCACCACGCAGGAGCGAATCGAGGCCCGGCACAGCGACCTGGTCTGGATGCGGATGATGCTGGCGTCGGGACCGGTCAACCTCTACGCGCGACTCGAGAAACAGGCGGCGCTGGCGGCCGGCGAGTACCGCTTCCGCACGATCGGGCAGCGATTCTCCAGCGAAACGGCTGCCCAGGTGAAAGCCGCCGTGGGGGTGCCGATCAGCAACACGTCGTTCGAGGTGCTGCCGTTGCTGAGCACCCCCTGCGACCTGTACGCGCTGGGGGTGCTGGCTGTTCGCACGCTGCTGTTCAACGCGACCACGCCCCTGCCGGTGGCGCTGGATGAGCTTCTCAGCCTGGCTCGGCAGGTCGCGACCGAGCACGATGCGTCGGTGCCGCTGGGGCAACGCATCCGCAACATCTTCGATCGCGACCAAAGGTGGATGGCGTCGCTGGGGCCGCAGCACCTGGTGCATGCCGAATGCTCGGCGCAGGAAGCGATGGACCTGGTTCCGGCCGAGGTCTGGTGGGATGTGCTGGGCATGATGATACGGATGTTCCCCGGCGTCGGTCCCGACAGCGCCTGCGCCGATTTCGGCGATGCGCCCGACGGCGGCCCGCACAAGGTGTTCGATCGCGCGGTGGCCGATCTTGACGCCCTCCTGGTCCGCTCGCGCAGCCTGATCGTCATCGACTGGCGGGCCAATCGCGAGATCCATGCGGTGATCCGCGGGTATTCGACGGGCCTGGGCGGCGCGGCTTCGGCCTTGTCGCAGAAATGAAAACCTCGCGGCTGGGAGCCGCGCTGCATACAATTTGTCTGTCCAAAGGAAACTCAAGGAGAGACACGCAATGAACGCATGGCATCGATCGGTGGCGGCGGTGATGATGGCGATGCTGGCCGTGCTGGCCGGGTGCAGCAGCTGTCCGAGCGTCAAGCCGCATGACGTGGTGATCAAGCTCGATGAGGGTCTGCGCGATCCCCAGGGGAAGATGCCGTCGGTCCAGATCGACATCGTCGGCGTGAACGAGGCCGAGCGCCAGCGCTGGGTGGACAAGTCGGTGGATGAGTACTGGCGCTCCGGCGATCCCCTGCGGTCCACTCCCGACAAGTCCGTGATGACCTTCAGGCCGGATGAGCTGAGCAAGACGCTGGCGGCTTCGGATCCCCTCTGGTCCAAGTGGATTGGCAAGGGCGCAACGGACATGGTCATCATGGGGTACATCCCTGGAGTGATCGGCTCGGGTGCCACCGACTCGCGGCGGCTGGTGCTGCCGATGGACCGATGCAAGTGGGCCGACGACCAGCCGATCCAGGTGCTGGTCGGGCGCAACGGGCTGAACCTGATGACCCCGCTCAAGCCGCCCAAGAAGTAAGTCGGCGGCGGGTGGAACGGCCGATTTGAATCGCGCCCCTGTTCACGGTTTTCCCGCTCAATCCGCCGGCATGTCTGCCCGCGGCACGCGAAAGGCGGCCGGGGCGGCTTCGGCGGACGGGTCGTTCTTATGGCAGTTTTCGGCCGATTTGAAGTCGTGCAGGAACTGTCGCGGTTTCCCTTCGGCTCGGTGTATTCCGCCCGGCCGGTCGGAACGCGCGAGGAGCCGCGGTACGTCGTCAAGACATTCCGCCCGGCGCTGATCACCGCCGACGACCTGGATACCGGTGAAGCGGCCCCGCAGCCGCTGCCGGTGGGGACCGATCCTGAGAGCCAGGGGTTCCTGGCCCAGGCGAGGCTTCAGCAGAAGGTGGCCGCCGCCGGCCGACACTGGGCGCCGATCCACGATGTGGGCATCTCGCCGGAGGGGGCGTATTACGTCAGCCTGCTTTATCCCAGTTCCGGCCAGCGTCTGATTCGCGGCCGGGTGAAACTGGACGCGGCGGCGCTCCATGCACTGCTGACCGCGGTGGTGCAGGGGTTGTCGGAACTTCGGGATGCGGCGCAGCAGCCGCACGGCAACATCAAGCCGGCGACCGTCCTGCTGCCGCGCCGCGATGAACAGGGGTATGGCGAGGCGGTGCTGGTCGAGCCGCTCACTTCCGATGAGGCGCGACGCGCGGGCGAAGCCGCCGACCTGGCCGGCGTGGGCGACCTGATCTACCAGTTGGTCATGCACCGCCCGCCGGGCCTGATCAGCGGCGGTATCAACGCCACACCCGAGTGGCGGCGGCTGGGGCGCAAGGAGTCGGCTTGGCGCGAACTGTGCACGCGGTTGCTGGACCCGGGCCAGCGTCAGCAGATGACGCTCGAGAAGCTGCGCCAGGATCTGGCTTCGCTCAAGCCGGCGCGGCGGATACTGCCGGTCAAATCGCTGGTGGCGGCACTGGTGCTGGTTGTGCTGCTGGGCGTCGCGTACGGCGGCTGGAGATACTGGGAGCGGCAGAAACCCAGTGAGAACTGGGCCGCGTTATGCGACCTGTACCCGCGCCGGGTGAAGCTTTTTGCCGACGCGAATTTTCAGGCGGTTCATGCCCTGCTGGACGACTACCTGCGCAGGAACGTGCTGGAACCGGTGCGCGAGCAGGACGACAAGAACGGAAAATCAAAGCTGGATCCAACAACCGTGGCCGGCGAACTGGCCGGGGGCGTGAAACTCGAGGACTACAAGACCCTCAAGCCGCCGGGGGGCAAGGTTGACGATGCCTATGCGGTCGTGCTCAAGGCCACCGAGGCTTTCGATCGCTGGCCGGCGCTGCTGAGCGTGCGCGACAAGGGGCACGAGGTGTTCGCCAGATCGCCGGAACTGCTGCAGCAGAGGGAAGACTGGGTGGGGACGATGGAGCGATGGTCGTGGTCGGGTACGGCCGCGCACCTCAGGGATCTTGGCGCGAAGATCGACGCGGCGCGCGATGCGAAGGAACTGTCCGACCCGCTGCAGAAACTGCTGAAGGCGCAGACGCAGATGAGGGCTATCCTGGCCGATGTGGGGGCGGTCGAGAAGTCGCTCGGCGTTCTGGAGGCCGATCCGCTCACGCGCGATCTGGCGGTACAGATCCGGGCGAGCCTCGCGGTCCAAGACGCGGCCGGGGCGGATTCTCTCGACGCGATCGCGAACCGTCTTGCGGAGGTTCGGCCGCTGGTGGAGGGCATTGAGAAGCGATGGTTGGCCGTGGGGCCGCGGGTGGCGTCCATCACCCGTGATGACGACCCGGTGCTCGGGCGATTCGGCGAGTATGCCCGATCGGCCATCTACGATGGGGCGGAGACGGGCGAGCCGCTGCCCCGCCTTCGTAGGGTCCTGGCTAATCTGACGGAAGGGGAACTGGGCACGGGATTCAATCCCGGCGGCGCTTGGGAGAATCTCGCGGCCCTGGTCGCCGGCGATTGGAAGAAGCCCGATGCTTTCAACAAGCAGGTGTTCGCCTCGCGGGAGACCGCCGTCTACGACCGGAATCGCAAGACAGATCGCTCGCTCTTCATCGACTGGGCGGCCAGCGCGGCCAGGTATCGACTGCTCGCCGCAAGCCGGCCGGCTGTCAACGACCGGGCGGAGGAAACCGCCGCCCGGCTCAAGGAACTCGAACCGCTGCTCCGTGACAAGGTCGTCTCGGCTGAAGATGTCAACGCGGCCAGGGATCGCCTGGCCAGCCTCAATCAGCAGCGACAGCAGGTGGAGGACATCCCCTGGCTTTCCGGATTCGAGCAGCAGGTGCGTGATCAGACCGCGGCGCTGAACACCGCGTATGGCGCTCTCGTGAAGGAACTCGAGGCACTGATCCGCGTGCCCGACGAACGCATCGCCGAACTGGTGACGTTGATCAATGCCCGGCCGTTCAAGGTTGATGTCCTGAACGATGCCTGGGCGGCGCGGCGTGCGCAGTGGCTGTCCGATCGGGACCAATTCGCGCAGCGGCCGAAGTTCAACGCCCGCAAGCTGGAGGTGGAACTCGCCCGCAAGCGGCTGGAGACGCTCGGGTCGCTGTTCACCCGGGAGCCAAAGCTCACTGTACCGGCGCCGGATTCCTGGCAGGCGAAGCTCCAGGCGATTCTGGCTGAAAAGGCGCGACAGCAGGCCGCCGCGGCGCTGGCCCAGGCGATTGCGGCCGCCAAATGGGTCGATATCTCCGTCGATGACGCCGCCTTCGCGGCCAGTTACGCGGCTCTGGCCAAGGGGTTCGGCGATTGGATCGAATCTGGCGAGAAATTCACGCAGGACCTTGCGGCGATAGAAACCGCCCTGGACGGCGGGTATGGCATCGCCCCGGAGCCCGACGGCAAACCTTCCCCTGTCGCGTCGCTTCTGGACCCCGTGCAGAAGCATCCTTTCTGGTCCGATGCACTGATCGTTGAGCAGATTGCGACGATCCAATTGCGACTCAAGAGGATAAACGAGGTTGCGGGCATGACGCAGCCGGCCGAACTGGTCGCCCAGGCCAAGGGCTCGGATCTGTCCGCGGCGCTGGCGGCGTGGCGGGCGTTGCACAAGCAGCCGAAAGTCTGGCCGGGCGGCGCGGCCGATCTGGCGACCGAAAGGGAGATGCTCGCGGCGCTGAACCAGCTCCTGGACGCCCGCAAGGCGCAGGTGGGGGACCGGCTGCAGTCGCTGCGGAAGGAATTGACCGATGACGCCGCGGGGGCGTGGCGGCGGGTAATGGAGTCGGCCGCCGACGCCCGCGCAGTTGCCGCCGCGCTGAGTGCGAAGCAGGATTTCCTGGGTGATGCCGACCCCTTGTCGCTGAATCCCGCGCTGACCGCCGCCGCGCGGTTCAACATTCGCCTGCACCGCTTCCAGCAGGAGGCCGCGTCGCTCCAACCGGAGAAGGACGACGCCGCCATCGCGCAGAAGGTCAGGGAGCTGGAAGCCTCGCTCGATGAGCAAACGCGCAGCCGGCAGCAGGTGGCGCAACTGCTCAAAAGGCTCAACGAGGCCGCGAAGAAGGACGACGATGCCGTGATCGTGAAAGCCGGGCCGGAGACTTCTCCCCTGGCCGCTCGAACGGCGGTCACGGTGGATGACAAACAGCCGGGACTTCTGGTGTACCGTTTTCTGAACCACGAGTTGAGATTCGTCGAACTCAAGGACGTGTCCGGGCGGCGCGGCGCGCCCTCCTATCTTTGCGCCACGGAAGTGTCAATCGGCCTGATGCGCGACGTGATGGGCGCCGCCGGCGAAACCGTGGACACCATGGGGCTGCCCCGGCAGTTGTCCCCTGCCAGTCCCGTCGCGTGGTCGGTGGTCGGCGATGTGATCGACGTGCCTGCTGATCAGCGATGGTATCGGCCGTTCACGGAATTGTTCGATCATTACCCCGATGCCCTCAAGGGATTGGCCCTGCCGGGGGAGGCTGTCAGCCGTTCCCTGAAGGGCAACGATCCTACCCTGGGGCATCCCATGCACTTCGTTCCGCCGGCGGCCGCCATCTACCTGTCGCACCTGGTGGGCTGCCGGCTGCCCACGGTTGACGAATGGAATGCTGCGCGCACTCTGGACAAATCCGCCAGCCCTAATTTGCGCGATCAAACCGTGCTGGATCAGATGGCGCACATCGCGGCCTTGAAGAATGCCCAGAAGCGGCTGGCGCCGCTTGTTGATACGGTCGCCAATTTCCGCCCGCCCGGAGATCCTGTTTTTGACGGCCCCGAGCCGTGGGACCTGGCCTCGCTGGCCCAGGCGGGAGTTGCCGTGAGCGGCGTCGGCACGTACCAGGACGGCGCTCTTTGGCCCGTGCCGGTGCAGGGCGAGGGCGTCTTCTCTCACCTTGTGGGCAACGTGGCGGAACTGGTCACGGTGGATGTCGATGCCTTCGAGCCTCTCCGCGGCCGGAAACCCGCGGAGATCAGGAAGCAGCTGGAGGAGAAGGAAACGGCTTCGCGGCTGAGGGTGATCGGCGCCTCGGCGCTTTCGGCCCGGCGGTGGGGCTTGGGCCCGCAACCGGTCAACCTGGCCGGTTCACTGGGCAAGACAGGATGCACCGACGTGGGTTTTCGGCTCGCGTTCACCGCGCCCCGCGTATCGCCGGTGGTGCGCGTGCGCAACATCCTCGACGGCGAGAACTGCTACCTTGCGTCGGCGCCGTGATGGCCGGGTCCGCTGCGCACGCGTTGCTCCCGGCGCTTGCGCAACTCTTCTCCTTCGCGTCGCTTGTTCGCGTCCACCGGCGAACATAGAATCAGCCGCTGAAGTGGGCATCGGAATCGTGCGGCAATCAACTCATCGGGGTTTATGGCTGTGAGTGAAGGCAGTCCTGACAAGGATCGTGCGAAACTGGTTGTGGCGACGGCCAACCGCCTGCGCCTGGTTCAGGCCGATTTCGCCGATGAACCGGAAGATGTCCGCCGGGGCTATCTGGCCGACGAGATTCAGCGGGCGCTGTCGGGACTGGTTCCCGGCGAGCGCCAGGCATTTCTTGATGAACTCAAGGAGCATTTCCCGACCTGGGATGGAAATGTGCAGTTGCCCGCTTCGGCGGCGCCGGCCCAGGCGCCCATGGATCAGCGTGAACTCAAAGACCCCAGTTTCCTGGTCTCGCGCCTCATCGAGTTGGCCGGGGGGCTGAATGCCGACCAGAAGCGTGCCCTGGCCGATCGCCTGGCCGAGGCGGGCCTGGCTCGTTCCGAGACGGTCATGCGCTGGCCGGCCACGCCCGAGCAGATGCTCATGAGCAAGATGCACAGCCTGCCGGAGGAGCCGCTGGACCCGGGGCGTGTGCTGGAACTGCTGGCGATGCTCGTGGAGTTCACGGCAAGCCTCGACCAGCTGGTATGGACCACCTGGCGCACCGTCGCGCCGCGGTCCACCATCAAGCGGCCGTCGGGCCTGCTGCGCAACTTCGCCAAGTTCGCCGCCGCCGACAAGGACACCGTCCGCGGCCAGATCACCCAGGACCTGGACCGCCTGCGCCAGCTCACCGCTGCGCTGGTTTCGGCGATCAGCCAGGCTGGACGCCAGTTTGCCCACAGTCATAGCATCAAGTTCTCCCCGACCGAGATCGAAAGCCTCGCGTCGATGGAGAAGGGCGGCATGCTGACCAGCAAGGAGGTCAAATGCTGGCGCAAGTACGTCGAGTTGGCCTCCGGGCGCGACGAAGCCGCCATCGAGGCCGAGATCATGCAGTCGATCGCCGACTATGCCGAGTCGCTGATGAAGGGTCTGGCGCGTTGAGCGCGGCGGTGCGCGTGGCGGGCCGTGGTTACATCGCAGGAGTCTAAAAGGACATGCCGAATACCGGACTAGTGCATTGGCACGAGGGCCTGTTTCTCCAGCCGCACCATCTCCAGGCGATGCAGCGCCAGGTCCTGGATCAGCTGGTCTTTGAGCGCCGCTTCGAGTTCGCCTACCCCTACGGCGTGGTCGAGGCCCGGATCTCGCCCGACGGCCTGGAGAACATGCTGGTGCGTTTCGACCGGCTGGTGGCGATCATGCCCAGCGGCACGATCGTCAGCGTTCCCGACGCCGCCGATCTTCCGGCACTGGATATCAAAAGACCCTTTGCCTCCGGCAGTGGCTCGTTTACCGTGAGCCTGGGCGTCCCGCTCTGGTATCCCGGCCGCGCCAACACCGTCGATCTGGGCGGAAAGGAAGACTGGCGCGTCAAGCGCATCTACCGCGTGGCCGAGACCCAGCAGGCCGACGAGAATACCGGCGAGAATCCCCAGCCCCTGATGGTCCGCCGCATCAATGCCCGGTTGCTGCTGGACGATGACGACCGCACGGACCTGGAGGTATTGCCGCTGATCCGCATCGCCCACGCCACCGGCGAGGGAGTGGGCCTGCCGCGCCAGGACCCGACCTTTGTTCCCGCATGCCTGGTGCTGCGAGGCTCGCCGATGCTCTTTGAACTGGTGCGCGACCTGGCCAACCAGGTCGAGGCCAGCCGCAAGGAACTGGTCATCCAGATTTCCCGCGGCGGTTTCAGCATCGACACGATGCGCGGCGTGCAGTTCGAGCAGATGCTGCGCCTGCGGACGCTCAACCGCTTCAGCGCCCGCCTGCCGGCGCTGGTTGCCTCGCCGCGCACCACGCCCTTTGACGTGTACGTCGAGCTGCGCGAATTGCTGGCCGAACTGGCGGCCCTCCACCCCGAGCGCGACCAGTTCGACGCCGCCGCGTACGACCACGACAACCCCGCCGTCGCCTTCAATGAACTGTCCGGTCGCATTCGCGGGCTGCTGCGCGGAGCGGTGGCCGCACGCTTCCTCCAGGTTCCCTTCACGCGCGACCAGAAGATGCTGGTGGCGACCCTGACCGATGAACACCTGAACGTGCCCAACGAGTACTTCCTGGGCATCCGCACCAAGGAGGATCCCCAGGCGGTGGCGCAGCTCGTCGAGGACCCCGACCGGTTCAAGCTCATGGCCCGCAGCCTGGCGGCCCAGCGCATCTGGGGCATCAAGCTCAAGGAGGAGCGACATCCTCCGCTGGAACTGCCCAGCCAGGCGGGGCTGCATTACTTCCGTCTCAACCGCGCCGAGGGTGCCCGCATGTGGGAACGCATCAAGGACGAAAAGGCCGTGGCCATCCGCTGGCCCGAAGTCGAGACCTCCGATTTCGCCATCACCCTGTACATGACCGTGCCCGGGGAGGGCTGATTCATGACACTCCTGGAATTGTGCGATCCGCTCTTTCAGTACATCTGCCGCTTCAACCGCTCCGCCCGCAAGGGCGGGCATGCCGATCTCTCCCAGGTCCGCGCCGAAATCAAGGCGATCCTCGCGGAAATGCGGTCTGTCGCCAACGGCACGCCCGGGCTGGCATCGCAGTTTGAGAAGGTCGAACTGCCCCTGATCTTCTTCGTCGATTTCATGATCAAGTCCACGCCTTCCTCGGCTGCCGGCGAGTGGCAGGAACTGGCCTTCGAACGCAAGGAACTGGCCGGCGATGAGAAGTTCTTCGACCTTCTCGACGAGACCCTCGCCGATCGCAGCGAGCAGGCCAACGAACGCCTGGCGGTTTTCTACATCTGCATGGGCCTGGGGTTCACCGGTTGGTACACCGGCCAGCCCGAGTACCTGCGGCGGAAAATGCTCGAGTGCTCCGCCCGCATCCGCAACTTCGTCGAGGTCGATCAGGGTGCCAGGATATGCCCCGATGCCTATGAGAACGTGAACACGGCTAACCTGATCGAGCCGCCGGGTGCCAGCCTTCTGGGAATCGGCATCGCCCTGGTCGGGCTGGTCATGGTCCTCTTCGTCGCCAACGCGTATCTGTACAAGTCCGCGTCATCCGATCTGACCAGTTCGCTGCATACGATCGTCGAGGCCAGTCGCGAGTAAGGAGCCTCTAGCTATGGACATCTCGCCCCTGAACCAGATTGCGAATCTCCCGACGCCGGCCAAGGTGGGCCTGGCGGCGGCCGGCGGCGCGGGGTTGCTGGGAATCATCTACATGCTCACCAGCGATCCCAAGGTGCTCGTGATCGTCGCCGTTGGAATGGTCCTGGTGGGCCTGCTGCTGGTGGCTTACCGGGCCATGCTCAAGTGGATGCGCAAGCGCAAGGCCGCCCCCCTCGAACGCGGCATCCTCGACAACACCGCGTCGTCTCCCACCAACATTTCCGAGCCCGCCCGCCGGGCACGCCTCGACGATCTGCGCAAGAGCTTCGAGAGCGGCATCGAGAAGTTCAAGGCGTCCGGCAAGAACATCTACAGCCTGCCGTGGTATCTGCTCGTCGGCGAGCCCGGCTCCGGCAAGACAGAGGCCATCCGCCACTGCAACGTGGGTTTCCCGCCCGGTCTTCAGGACCAGCTCCAGGGTGCCGGCGGCACGCTCAACATGAACTGGTGGTTCACCAACCACGCCATCGTCCTTGACACCGCCGGGCGGTTGATGTTCGAGGAGGTTGAACCGGGCCAGACCAGCGAATGGAAGGAATTCCTCAAGCTCCTGACGCGCGTGCGCCCCAATTGCCCGGTCAATGGAATGCTGCTGGTCATTCCCTCCGACAGCCTCATTCGCGACACCGCCGACTCCATTGAGCGCAAGGCCGGCAAGATCGCCCAGCAGCTCGATGCGATTCAGCGAGCCCTGGGCGTGCGGTTCCCCGTCTTCATCGTCATCACCAAGTGTGACCTGATCAACGGCTTCCGGGAGTTCTTCGACGGCCTGACCGATCCTCAACTTCAGCACCAGATCCTGGGCTGGTCGAACCCCGCCCCGCTGGACGAGCCGTTCAATCCCGAGGAGGTGGACCGCCATCTCCGCACGGTGGCCGCGGCCCTCTCCAGGCGCCGCGGGGGCCTGCTGGTCGATCCCGTCCACACCGACGATCCCAACGCCAGGCGCATCGACCAGGTTGACGCCCTCTACGCCTTCCCCGACAGCCTGCTGAAGATCGCCCCGCGCCTGCGGCGATACCTGGAGATGATTTTCGTCGCCGGCGAATGGTCGCCCAAGCCGCTGTTCCTTCGCGGCATCTACTTCACCTCGTCGATGCGCGAAGGCACGGCCCTGGACCAGGAACTGGCCGAGGCATTGAAGGTCCCCGTCGAGTCGCTGCCGGAGGGGCGCGTGTGGGAACGCGACCGCGCCTACTTCCTCCGCGACCTGTTCATGAACAAGGTCTTCCGCGAGCGCGGGCTGGTCACGCGCGCCGCCAACACCGGCAGCCTCCAGCGCCGGCGCAAGGTGGCGGTCCTCAGCGCCGGATTCCTCAGCGTGCTGCTGCTGCTGGGACTGACATGGTTCGGCGCCACCCGGTTGAAGAAGAGCATCGGCGGCCACCGCGCGTTCTGGTCATATGCCGCCAACGAGTACGAGAAGGACACCGGCCGCTGGCCGCTGGTCTCCCGCCCATCGGCGACGCAGCCCGCCTACCGATATGATGGGGGGCAGGAACTGCTCCTCTCCGAGGGAAAGACCGACCGCGCCTCCTTCCTTGCTCGCCCCGAAATCACGGATCCCATCGTCATCCCGTGGGTTTTCCGCCCGCTGGCCGGAATCACCGGATCGCTCGAAAAGCAGCGGGATGAGGCAGTCGCCGCCCTCCTGAACCGCTCAGTGCTAAAGGTATCGCTGGAAGCGGCCCGGGATCGCGTCCGCAGGGACAACCAATGGTCCGATCATGCGACCGCGGCGCTGGCGCAACTCATCAGACTGGAAACCTACGCGGCCAAGGCCGCGCCTGCCTCCTCGGCCGGCGATTCCCAGGCTTCGCGCATCCTGCTCACGCCCGTCATCCGCTACATCGTCGGCAGCGAGACGGAATACCAGCTCTACAGCCTCAAGCACGCCAAGACGCTGCAGGAAGCCATTGACCGTGTCTACGGCAAGGACACGCCCATCCCCGAGGGTTTGGCCGGAACCGACGACTCTCTCAAGGCCGTGGATGCCGGAATCCAGCACTTCAGCCAGTACTGGAACAGCCAGGTTGCCGGCCAAAGCCCCCGGCGGCTTGCCCTGGCCAGACTTGCGGATGCTCTGGAGGCCTTCCGCAAGGCCGAGGACGAAATCCGGGCGGAGGTCACCCGTCCCAACATCGACACCAATGCCCAGTTCGAGCAGGTGGCCGGCGTCTGGAAGACACGCTACGCCACCCTGGCGCAACTTCAGCAGCAGTTGGATCAGGCCTGTGCCGAACTCGAGGCCAATGGCGGCTGGCCCGACGGCAAGACCACCGTTGTCTTGTTTGAGGAGGAAGTGCAGAGCATCGCGGCTCGTGCCGAAAAGGCCTACCGGATGCTTCTGGATGGACTGCCGGCCGCTCCCGCCGGCGGCAAGCTCTCTGTGGCTGCCGAGAATCTCAACTCCCGCCGCAAGGTCCTGGAATCCGCCCTGCGCGACATGCCGGCGCCCAAGATGCTGGCCGAAACGGACCCGGTGCTCAATAAGCTTCGGGGTCTGGACGCCGACCGTCTATACCTGGCTCGCTCCCCCGGATTGGATCGTCGCCCGATACGCCGCTATGCGATCCATCTCCAGATCCACGAACAGGCCAATGGGGTTCTTTCGGCTCCCGTGCCCGAGGTGTCGGCAAGGGTCTTCACGCAACTGGCGGCGATGCTTAAGGATGTGGACGTCCGTCAGGAAGCGGCGACCAAGCAGATCGAATCGCTCAAGTTCGAATCGAATCCCGAGCGACTGGCCATGGCACAGGCGTCATGTGGTGCGATGGTTTCGCTGGCCGCCCGCGCCCAGCGATCAAAGGCCATCGAACTGGCCCTGAAGAACTCCCCCCGTGATGCGCAGGGCATTGCCCAGCTCGTGGCGGCCGATGCCAAACCCGCCAGCTTCGGCCGCGTGCCCCTGTGCGAAATGTTCCGCGGCGGAGAGTATGAGCGGGGCTACTGGCCGGACGGCGCCGAGGCGCTGCTGGCCGGTTGGCGCAACATCGAAATGCTCCTGGTCGATCCCGTGCCGCCCAGCGCCGGCGCCGTCGCCGCCGGGCCGCGCGTCCTGGACCCCCGGGCCATCCGCGACAGCGAGGGCTACCGTTCCGCCCGCGACGCGTGTTCAAGGTATTGTGAAGACTACCTTGCATATTGGAATGACACGCTTGCCAAGCGAATGCAGGCCAATCTCGGTTCCTGGGCCGACTTATTCGCCAGGGAGGAAGGCCGGCAGTGGCAGGTGTTCACTGCGATGGGCGTTCTCACGGACATTGCCGCGGTCCGCTTCAAGGCACTGGGCCAGGTGCGCGATCTTGTTCCCGAGTCGCAGCGCGACGCCTATCGCAAGGCTGCCGAACTCAGCCGCCCGCTCACCGACGGCGAGCGACGGGCGCTCCAGGACCGCGTCGAGATCGTCATCGAGAAATGGCGCGGCCTTGGCGACAAGCCCCGTGTGGCCCGGGAGACAATCCTCAACCTCAAGCCGGACGTTTTCGTTCGCGGCTACATCATCGACTCCAGCTTCGAACCCGGCGGGTTCATACAGAATTACTGGTCGGGCGTCACCCATGCGGCCCTGGGGGCGCTGGCGACCGAATCCAAGAAGGCCGCGGTCGAAGCCATGAAGGAATTGGCCGCCCGGCAGCGATTCCCCCTGGCAGCGCCGCGCGACGGTGTGCCTTCCCTTACGCCCGAGGAACTGGTCAAGGTGCGCGAACTGGTCGCCGACGCCGGCGGATCGCTGGGCGGCGGGGCGGCTGCGGCCGGCGGGCAGACCATCCGCGAGGGCGCAACCTATGGACAGGACCGGATTGACGCGAGGCTGGCTGACTTGCGCGGTGCCCCGACCGGCCCCGAACGCGCCATGCTTGAGACCCTGCGCAAGTTCCTGTCGTTCCTCCCGGACGATCCGGCTCAGCCGGTGCTTTGCAAGGTCTATGTCCTTGACCTGAAGACCGCCCAGGCGCACTCACAGGCCGCCGGCGTGCCGCTGGCGGGCATGCAGTGGACGCGGATGCGCCTGGTCGTTGGGGGCGGCATGCCGGGCAGGGAGCAGCAGACGCTGGCCGACCCCGGCGAACTTCTCGGGGAGTTGAGGCTGCCCGGAAAGCCCGTGGTGTTCGAGGCCCAGAAGACCCCCGAGCAGCCGTTTGAGTTCTCCTGGCCCGACGTGAGCAAGGGTCCGTGGGCCGATGCCTGGTCGGTCCTGCGCCTTGTCCACCAGCCCGGAGTTCAGCAGCCCGACGGCTGGACCTGCCACGTGCCGATCCCGGTCAATGACGGCGGCGGCAAGAGCAACCTCTGGATTCGCCTTGAGTTTGACAAGCAGCGCGGCCCGATACCGCCTGCCAAGGACTGGCCGGCTCCGCAGGGCAAATGACCTGACGTGATCATTGTCCCGGTGGCGATCAGCAGAGAGAACAAGCGTGACCTCGTTCATTCAACGCCTGGTGAGCAGAATCAGCGGATCGCGCGGCCCACGGTCGCCGCGCGTGTTTCTGGGCGCATTCGGAAAGCACCCGGGCTGGAATGACCATATCGACGACATCGGCCTTGAAACCGACGAACTGGTTTCCATCAAGCGTCTGCTCTACGTGCAGGGCATCGCCGGCAACATCGACTCCGGCGCTTGGGATGCGCTGGCCGACGATCAGCAACTGGCCCGTTTCCGCCACGTGTTGCTTTGGCGGCGCGATGAAGACGTTGTCGTGGGCCGCCTGTGGTCCTCGCGCGACGGCAAGGGTCGCAGCAAGTACCCCATGATCGTCTGTGCGCAATGCACCGCGTTGCCCCTGTCCTGGGTATTGCAGACGATCCTGCCTCGACTGGAAACGCTCCAGGAACAGTGCCAGCAGGCCACCGACGCGCCGGGGGTCGTCGCCCTCCTCGATTCTCATCGCAACGAACTTCGGCAACTCGTGGCGGCGCAGGCACCGGCCGAGTCGATTCTCCCGCCCGACCAGGGCGTCTTGCCCGCGCTGGCCGCCCGCCCGGAAATGGGCCCCGATGCCCGCGGGCTCATGATCGTGCTCTATGCGGTCGAGCGCGAATTGGCCGCCTTCCGCGCCGATGCCGACCGCGCCGCCTCCACGGGCCCGCGCCATCTGCGCGTGCCGGCATGCGGCTCGGACTCCCAGCAGGTGCTGACGCTCTGGCTCCATTTCCTGGCGGCGCAACTGGCGGATTCCGCACCGGTCTATCTCTTGTTGCCGCTGGATGGCGACTGGGTTGATATCCTTGTCGGCGAGCCCAGTCCCGCCCAGCTCTTCTGCCTCCGCGCAGGCCCTCGCAAGATCCCTCTGACCACCGAAATCCCCTACACCCTCGACGCCGAGTTCATTGATCGGTGCACACGCCTTATCCAACCGTAGAGCCCGATCTGTCAGCCCGGCCATTCACTCGAACAACTCCATCTGCTTTCCGGGGCGCCGGAAGTGTTCCGTCGCCAGGCGGATTCCCCGCCGATTCAGGCCGGCCTTCCGCGCTGCCACTTCGAACATGCGCCCGATCTGCTCTGCAAAGACGCCCCGCCCGGTCATCCGCAGGCCAAATTCGGCGTTGTTGAGCTTCCCCTCGCGCATGGACCTGATGCGGTTGAGCACTTTCTCCTTGCGATCCGGCAGATGTCGCTCCAGCCATTGCGTGAACAGATCGGCCACGCACAAGGGCAGCCTCAGCGGCTGATAACCCGCCGACGTTGCTCCCGCGCTTGCCGCGGCCGCGACGATTGCAGGCATCTCGTGATCCGTCAGTCCCGGTATCACCGGCGCCACCAGCGCGCAGACCGGAACACCCGCCTTCGCCAGCTTCTGGATGGTCTCCAGCCGCAGCCTCGGTGAGGCCGTCCGAGGCTCCATGATCCGTGCCAGCTCGGCGTCCAGCGTCGTGATCGAGACATGCACTGCGGCCAGGTTGAGCCGCGCCATCTCCCCCAGCAGATCGATGTCTCGCGTGATCAGGTGGTTCTTGGTCACCAACGATACCGGGTTGCGGAACTCCCAGAACACCTCCAGGCACCGCCGCGTCAGCCTCAGCCGCCGCTCAACAGGCTGGTACGGATCGGTCACGCCCCCGATCGCCACCGGCGCCGGCTTCCAGGAAGCGCCGGAAAGCGCCTCGCGCAGAAGCAGCGGTGCGTCGGCCTTGACCATGATCCTCGTCTCAAAGTCCAGTCCTGCCGAGAAACCCAGGTATTCGTGCGTGGGCCGGGCGTAACAGTAGATGCATCCGTGCTCGCAGCCGCGATAGGGGTTCAGGCTCAGCTCGAAGGGAATGTCCGGGCTGTCGTTGCGGGCGATGACGCTTCGCGAGGTGTCCCGGAGAAAGACCGTCCGCGGCGCCGGATCGTCCTCCACACGCTGCTCGTCATCAGGGATTACCCGCAGCGCAACGAACCGATTGGGCGGGTTGGCCGTCGCCCCTCGACCGCGAATCGTCCGAAATGCATCACGATCGGCAGTCATACCGGGCCATGGTAGCATCCCCGGGTCGGTCCGGGCGAGCCGGCCCCGGGCCGGTCAACGGCGTGGAATCGCAGGGGTGGACCACGCAGCACGGGCATCCCCGCTCCCAACTCGCGCAGGGCACCGTTGCAGAGATCCTCAAGACCGCCGAGCGATTCTCTACACAATGCTGTAACGGTCACGGTTCTCCGCGGCAAGTCCCGATTTTCGCGCCCTCTCCCGATCCGGCGTTGTACCTGTTATGATAGACCTTCTATGGTCGAACTGGGCGTCAACATAGACCACGTGGCAACCGTGCGCCAGGCGAGGCGGACGTATGAGCCCGACCCGGTCTGGGCCGCCGTTGAGGCCGAACTGGGCGGCGCCGACGGCATCACCGTCCACCTGCGCGAGGACCGCCGGCATATCAATGATCGCGATGTGCAGCTCCTGCGCCAGACGGTGCGGTGCAAGCTGAATCTGGAGATGAGCATCGTCCCCGAGATCGTCGAGATCGCGGTCAGGACCCGTCCCGACCAGGCGACGCTCGTGCCCGAACGACGCCAGGAAGTGACCACGGAGGGCGGCTTGGACCTGTCGCGCGAGTCGGACCGCGTTGCGATGGTCGTGCGCAAGCTCAAGGAGGCCGGCGTCTTTGTCTCCGCCTTCATCGGCGCCGATCCCGCGCAGATCGAACTGGCCAGGCAGATGGAATTCGACGCGGTTGAATTCCATACGGGCGAATACGCCAACGCGACGGGTTCGGCCGTTCAGATCCAGCTTGATCGGCTGATCGAGGCCTGTGCGGCGGCGCGCAGGGCCGGCCTTCGCCTTCATGCCGGGCACGGTTTGAATTACCGCAACGTCCGGCCCGTGGCCCGCATCGAGCAGATGCGCGAACTGAACATCGGCCACGCCATCGTGAGCCGCGCGATTTTCGTCGGCCTGCGCGAGGCCGTCCGGGAGATGAAACGGGTCATTAACGAGGGGTAGGTCGTCAAATGTCCGCGGTCAGTTGTCAGTTGCTGACGCCGGCTTATGCGGAACAACTGACAAGGAACCATCCACGACGGACCAGGAATATGTTTAGCGGCGCGATTACGGCACTGATTACACCCTTCCGCGACGGCAGGATCGACGAGGCCCGCTTCAGGGAACAGGTCGAGCGGCAGATCCAGGGAGGCATCGACGGCCTGGTGCCCGTCGGCACCACCGGGGAGTCTCCCACCCTCTCCTTCGAGGAGCACGAGCGGGTCATCAAGCTCACCGTCGAGTATGCCAGGGGGCGAGTCCCCGTGATCGGCGGAACCGGCGGCAACGCGACCACCGAGGCGCTGGAACTGCACCGCTTCGCGAAGGAAGCCGGCTGCACGGCGTGCCTGTCGGTCAATCCCTATTACAACAAGCCGACCCAGGAAGGCATGTACAGGCATTTCATGACGCTGGCCGACAAGGTCGACCTGCCCATCGTCCTGTACAACATCCCCGGCCGCACCGGCGTGACGATGACGCCGCAGACGGTGGCCCGCCTGCGCAAGGCCAACCCGGGGATTTTCGTCGCGATCAAGGAGGCAACCGGTTCCCTGGACCAGAGCAGCGAGATCCGGTCGTTGTGCGATATCACCATCCTCAGCGGCGACGATTCGCTGACCCTCCCGCTGATGTCCATCGGCGCGGCCGGCGTGGTGAGCGTGCTCGCAAATCTGGTTCCCGCGGAAATCGCGAAAATGACACACCTGGCCATGCAGGGCAGCTTCAGGGACGCGGCCGCGATCCACACCCGGCTCTTCCCGCTCATGCGCGCGATGTTCCTCGACGGCAATCCCGTCGGCATCAAGTACGCCATGAGCGTGGCGGGTCTGGATACCGGCGAACTGAGGCTTCCGCTCTGGGAGGCCAGCGAGGGAACAAAGAAGCAGATCGCGGAGTTGATGAAGAAGCTGGGCATGTAGTTGCGCGGCGGCCCCGGGGCGGCGCACGCGACGGGCCCATGGCGCAGGTCGTGGGCCAACTCGGGAGACTAGTCGGGACCAAAAGCCAGTCCATGACCCATCTGTGCGTGGCCATCTTCGTGACCGACATCGACGAGGCCCGGCGTGACATCGCGCTGGCGGCCGAGGCGGGGGCGGACATGGTGGAATTGCGCCTGGATCATTGCGCGGACCAAGCCCAGTTCAATTCGCTGATTCAGCAGAGCATCCTGCCCGTCATCGCGACGCTTCGTCCCGCCTGGGAGGGTGGACAGAGCCGATTGCCTGACCAGCAGCGCGTCGGGCTCCTGAAGGCCGCCGCTGACAACGGCGCCAGCTACGTTGACCTGGAATCAAGGGCCTCGGAGCATGCCGCCGCACTAAAGCCGACTCCTCCTGAGACGCGCCCTCGCCTGATTCTCAGCCATCACGACTTTGGTGGAAGGCCCGATCGCCTCTACAACATTCTGGGCGACCTGAACGCCACCGAGGCCGACGTTGTCAAGATCGTCTGGACCGCCCGCACGATCCGCGACAACCTCGAGGCCTTTGAGATTCTCCGGAACAGGCAGAAACCCACCATTGCCCTCTGCATGGGCGAAGCCGGGCTGATCTCGCGAATCCTGGCGAAAAAGTTCGGCGCGTTTCTCACGTTCGCGGCGCTGGATTCCTCCGGCGGCACGGCCCCGGGCCAGATTTCCATCGCCGACATGAAGCGACTCTACCGCTGGGACGCCATCAACCCCGACACGAGGGTCTACGGCGTGGTCGGCTCCCCCGTCGGGCACTCCATGTCCCCGGCCATCCACAACGCCGCGTTCGATCGCATTGGCCACGACGGCCTCTACCTGCCGCTCTTGGTCGAGCCGGGATACGAAAGCTTCAAGGCTTTCATGGAGACGTTTCTGAACTTCGAGGGGCTGCACTTCTCCGGATGCTCGGTCACCATCCCCCACAAGGAAAACGCGCTTCGCTATCTGGCCGAAAAGGGCGCGGACATCGAACCCCTCGCACGGTCCATCGGCGCGCTGAACACGATCGTCGTCCGGCCGCCGGGCGCGGTCGGCCAGCTGCCGACTCTGCGCGGGTTCAGCACCGACTACGCCGCAATCCTCGACTCGATCACGTCAAGGCTGAACATCACGCGCCAGCAGCTCAGGGATTATCGCGTGGCCGTCCTTGGTGCCGGGGGAACCGGCCGCACCGCCGTTGCGGCATTGGCGCACTATGGCGCGACGGTCGTGGTGTACAATCGGACCGTCGAGAAAGCCCGGGAACTCGCCCGCGAGTTCGACGGAAAGACCGGCCAGGTCGTGGCCATGCCGCTGGACCGCTTGTGCGATTCCTGCTGCCAGATCTATCTTAATGCCACGTCCGTCGGCATGCACCCGAAGGTGGACCAATGCCCCTGGGGAGAGAAGCCGCCGAGGTTGTCCAAGGACACGCTCGTCTTCGACACGATCTACAACCCGATGAAGACGAAACTTCTGCGGCAGGCCGAGGATGCCGGGGCATTGACCATCAGCGGCGTGGAGATGTTTGTCCGTCAGGCCGTGGGGCAGTTCGAAGCCTGGACCGGCAAGCCCGCGCCGGTGGATCTGATGCGTCAGGTGGTCGAATCGCGGCTGGGCGGAAAGAAGCAGCCTCAGTCGCGGGGGTAATAGTCCATATCACTCTGGGCCGAGTTGGCATTTCCGATGGGGGCGACAGTGATGCTCTTGGGATAAGTCGGGCACTCATGCTGGCAGACGCCGCAACCGGTGCATCCGGGGTTCAGCACCTCGATGCCGCCGCTGTCGTTCAGGCGGATCGCCCTGGCCCCCAGCGGGCACTTGTCGATGCACACCGTGCATGAATCGCCGTTGTGCCGCAGGCATGTGTCCTGATGCCACTCGGCCAGGCCCATCTTCACGTTCTCCAGCAGCGTCGGCACCAGTGCGCCGGTTGGGCAGGAGGAGTTGCAGACAAGTCCCTCGCAGAGAATGCAGGGCTTGTAATCGGCGTCGATGTAGGGTCCGCCGCCGGCCTTGGCGCCCGTCGAGTCCATGATGATGCACTGGGCCGGACACACTCGCATGCAGTCGCCGCAGCGGCTGCAGACGTTCATAAACGAGTCTTCCGAAAGCGCCCCCGGCGGACGAAGCACCGGCTGGGTCGCGGGCGGCGTGTAACCGTAGCTGGGGGTCGGCGGCGCGGGCTGGCCGATCTTCTCAAGCTCGCCAAGCTGCTTGGCGGCCTCGGCCAGCGGCTCCACCACGTCCGCCAGCGGGCGCAACAACTCAAAGATCCCCTCGCGGAAGAACCTGCGACGATTCATCGGACGGTCACTCATGCTGCTGGCACTTTAGCACGGAATCGGTTCATTGTCCCCCCCGTCGGCAGGGAGCCTGACACTGTCCACGGCCGGCGCTCCGGGATTGCCGGAGGTGGATCACGTAGCACGGCTTTCTGCCCACTACTGTCCGGAATCCATGGGGCAATCCCATCGCGGTGCCGGGTTCGGCGGCGGACGCCCTCCACGGCCCCTCCCGGCCGGGCCGGGCATCCCCGGCAGCGCGCAGCATCAACCCCCG